>Ga0196905_1000243_pt1 | contig 22159 bp, 8 predicted proteins | sample CB_VirMetaG_3_FD_169098 | JGI IMG/M metagenome (GOLD analysis project Ga0196905, IMG submission 169098) | Freshwater to marine saline gradient viral communities from Chesapeake Bay - CB_1508_1S Viral MetaG (v3) (version 3) | ecosystem: Environmental > Aquatic > Marine > Coastal | place: USA... | reverse complement strand
AGTTTCAACATCTGGATTAGGATACCCTAAGTTTAATGCTGATGTATGTCCGAAATATTCAGCTTCTTGACTAGGGTCACTAGATGCATCATAAGCTAAATAATAAGAACTATAACAATCAAATGTACCACCAGTAATGTAAGGTAAAGTTAATTTAATTGTTCTTCCATCTATAAGTTCACCATAACTATCTTTAGGTATTTCTATAACCACAACATTATCATCATTCTCAATATTTTCTAAAGCGTTAGAACTCCATTCTATATCCCAAGAATTAACAATAAAGTTAGCTGCTGGTAAATTAAATGAAGAGTATAGATTAGAGAAAGGTCTACCATTATTTGGGTCTCTCTGAGCGACAGTAAATTTTAAATCACTCCCATTTACTTCATTATATCCATTTACTGAAAATGAATTACCAAAAGGTACTATTTCACTAACTACTGTTTTATCTGCTACTTGTTTAAAATCCATTTCTATATATTTTTTTAATCTTTTATATTAATTAACCCTATTATGTAGTGGTTATTGGTCTTGGTCTACCATTAGTTGTTGTATTTCTTCTTAATGGCATTAATGTTTGACCATCTGATGATAAAGTTAAAAATTGTGCCCCTTGAAAATCTAACTTAATTACTAATCTTGGGTCAGTAATACCGTTTAAATTACTTTGGTATTTAACAGCTGGTGTATAAGCTAGTAAATTAACTCCACCATTAACTTCGTCACCTTTTTGATTTTCTACTGAAATAAATAAAGTTTTCACATGGTTAGCAGCTTCTACTTCACCAATAGTGTGTACATTATTTCCACTTATAGTCCCTTCTGAACTATTTGATGCGTCACTATAACTAGTACCAGCACCATACTGTAATGGAGTAACCCCATTTGGTGTATTTCCAAATTGACCTATAAAATTATCTATTATTGTTTTAATTGTTGCCATTTTTATGTTATTGAACTACTATTAAATATAGCGTAACCACCAGTGGTAGTAGAAGCTAATGGGTTTATTGTGTAATCTAAAACAGAAGCACCTGCTCCAAAGAATTTATTTTGTGTTTTAGTAGAATCCCAAACTAATATCTGACCAGGAGATGTAGCTGTTGGTTGTAAATATGTAAAATTCTCAAATAAAGCTTTTAAACTAAAATTAACATTTACCACTAACACAGCTGCCGCAACCTCTGGTCTATCACTATTAGTTATTTCAAATTTAAATGGAATGTTATATTCTTTTTGTAAACCAGTTCCACTCGTAGTAATAAAATTGCTAGTTGTTGGGTCTACAGTTAAAGCTTCAAAGAAATCTATGGTGTGTTCTATCAATAATGACAATCCAGTTTTTGGTTCTCTTAATTCACCAAAAGGTTTACTAGGTGAGAATACTTTATCATAAGTTCTAGCTTCATTTTTTATTGTGTACATCGCAGTACCAGATAAAAACTTACTTAAAGTACTTATTGGTGCTGTGTTATCGGTTAAATTTCTACCTACAGCTGTACCAGATTCAGACTTAAAGTTTGTTGTATTATTACTATTAATTTGATTAGTTTGAAGTGGGAAATAAGCGTTTGTATTTGGGTCTCTTGGTAATACTATTCTACCCATAGGTACTAATGTATTTAAAGAACGACCTTTACCTTGTATAAACCTACTATTAAAACTAGGATTTTGTACATCAAATATGTTGTACATACCACCAACTTCATTGTAAAAACCATATGAAGGATAATAAGTTACATTTTCAATCAACTGTCCAAACATATAACCATAATCCATATAAGTACCTAAACTTAATGTCATCTCACCAGAACCAACAAAAGCCTGATTTTTAATATTCTTAAATGTGTTATTAGTTAAAGCAAATGGTGAATATATTGTTGTAGCCTTTCTTCTTAATCCTCTTTGAGCACCTTTTTCTGTAACTTCTTGATTCTGTGAAGTAACATAAGCTCCTCCAAAAAATATAGGAAATAATCTAGAAGTTTCACCAACTAATTTAATTTCATTATTTGATGGATTATATGAATTTTTTTCTTGGGTAAAGAATTTATCACTTATTTTTAATCCAATTCCTCTACCTTTATTTTCCATAGCGTCAAATAAACCACCAATGTTTAAAGACCAAGCTTTACCAGAAGGTTGAAATATAGTATTAAAATAACCAGTGAAATCAGTTTTAGTTAAATTACTCCAATTGTGACTTCCTATTTCTGAAAAAGCAGCAACTCGTAAAGCTGTAAACCAATCGTGTAAATATAAGTTAGTTGTAACTCTACTTCCCCATACTGGTGTATTAGTGTCTGGGTCAATATAACTAATCATCATTTTAGACATTAGTTGTTGGTTACTTAATGAAGTTCCCCCTTCAACATAAGTTATTTTATTCCTTATTTCGTAACCATTATTAACACCAAAAATACAATTATTATGATTTCCAGTTACATCTGGGACATATCCAGAATCTAAATTTAGATAGTTTCGATAATCTTTATCAGTATCCCCTAAAGCAAATTTAACTATTTGGTCAGCTAAACTTCCTTGTAAAAGAAATTTTCTACCCCTTTCAGTCATGTGAAGGTCTAAATACTGTGTAGTTGCACTTGTTATATATCCCATTTTATTGTTTCTTATTATATAATTATCTTAATTTTTATTTCTTGAATGTAAATCTTTATGACTTAACATTTAATTTGTATCCATATTTATTACCAATCACACTAAATCTTTTAGTTTTTTTAAGTAATTTACTTTTATATGTGTATACCATAGTTACACAGAATTCATGTTTGATAATTGGGTCTTCATTAGCATTATCTACACTCGTATAATCTTCTTTTTCAGCTTGATTCCAATATCCTTTTAAATAAGCTATATTAATACCGGTTCTATTCATCTTATTAGAATTAATCGTAGACAACGAAGGACTAACACAAGCTTTTGTTTCTTTAGGGTTCAACCTTGATTTTTTATAACCAGAACTAATAAACCAATAGAACTTTGAACCATCCCCTTCTTGTATTAAATGGTCACCATAACGAGAAGTACTTTCAAACTCAACATCCCAATTCAATATATCTTTTTCATAATATTGTTTTAAATTTATATTAAAATCTATACTATAATATGAACTATAATTGTATACTTTAGAACTAGTATTAAGTGGTGGTCTATTAATCCCTATTCCACTATCAACATCATTTAACCCACTTCTAAAATTAGTATAAGATTTAGGTTGATATAAGTCTGTAATTATTGGTATGGTTGGTCCTATTGCTATACCATTCTGACCTATAACTTGTCTTCCACCACCGTCACCATCACCACTAGATACTCTTGGTATTGGTCCACATATTCCTCTGGTTATTGGATTTTGAGGGGTGCCACCACCACCAGGACTTCCATCATCACCAGGACTTCCATCATCACTATCTATAACTTCTACAGGTCCTCTTTTATTTATAAAAACAGCTGGTAAACATTGACATTCAGTACATCCCGTGGTCGTACCAGTTACACCTGTAATAACATAACAAGTTAATACTTTATTCCCCCTACTACCTCTAACATCTGGCATATCATACCAACAAGTACCAGAAAGTGGTGCACATTCTCCACTTTCACAAGAATTACATGGGTTATTTGGTGGTAATCCATCAATATTATTAGTTCTATCTCGTGTCGTTCCGTAAGGTAATAAGCTACCGTCTGGGTTAGGTGATATTCCATTTACCCATGTTTCACTAGTTCTCCTATAATCATAATCAGCATCATCCAAACTAAATCTACTAATTAACTCCTCTAATCCTAGCCCATTTTCCTTTAACATTAATTCCTTACCTTTATCGGTAAGAAATAATTCAAGAGTATTTACTTTATATAGATTTCCTAAAAACCCCATTAACTATATTTTTTAAAAATCTATTTTTATCTGGAATGTCTGAGCACCAGTTCTTAAAACTGGACTTTTAAGTTTAGCTATTCCCATTAAATCATTTGTGTTATCATATAAACCTATTTCTGTTAACCTAACTAACTTATTAGCGTCCCAACTTGGGTTAAGTGACGTGGTAAATTGTCCTGGTGCTAGTGTGATTCCGTATCTCATTTCGTAAATGGTTGCCATAATATCACTTTCCAAATTACCATAAAAGAAATATTCATCACCAAATTGTAATGAGTTAGGTTCTTGACCATTATTTAGTGGTATATTAATATAATCATGTAAGTTATATGTAGATGCACTTAATAAAGTATCACAAGTCAAATAGAATATTGTTGAAGTTAGTCCAGTTGCTTTTATTGGTGTTCCAACTGTATGACCATTTATTCTATCTGTCATTTCTATTCTAGACCACAATGCTGGGTCTGGTGCAGCACCTAAAGCTGTTTTCTGATAAATAATATGGAACTTATCCACTTGTATACCAGAACCAGAATAAGGTAAACATAATGTATTGTTATATTCTCTTATATATGGGAATTCACCACCAAACTGTATAGAAACATCTTTAGCTCCACTAGTCGTATCACCAATAATATATGGATAATAATTACAATGCATTCCAGTTGTATAACCAGAAGTACTCTCTAATATATAACTTACCCAAACTTGTTCACTATTAGGTATAGAAACACCACCACCACTACTAAAGAATCCACCAGTACACGTAGGTGGTGTAACACAAACTGAAGTATTTTCAGGTATCAACTCTAATTTAGGCATCGGTAGTGTCCAATTTCTATTAGATTTATAACTCATAGCTGCTACAAGTTCTTGGTCATCAATTGTTATCATATGTAAATCTGGAAATACTTTACCTACCCTATTAGGTACTGAAGTTCTACCTGATGTTGATGCTAAATTATCATCCCATAAGTGATAATATCTAATACCTGGTTCATTCATATCTGGATTAACAGTAGATGATATATATTGTACTTGAGCTACATTTTCATAACCTGGAGGTTTCACATAGAAAGTTTGTCCTATTGTACATTCATCACCGAAACCAGTACCAGTTCCAGAACCACTATTACCACCTTTCTTTTTATGCCACATTAATGTAGGCATGTGAATTTTAAAATTTTGCATTTCACCAACACCATTCGCTCCACCTTCACCAGTTCTCATTAAAGCAAATTTTTCACCATAAAAATTAGATATGGTTTCATTAGTGTAATGAAGTATAGATATACATCTTTGGTCTTCTGGTACAATAGTTCTAATATTACCAAAAGAATCTCTAACATATGTTCCAGAAAATTGTGGTGAATAACCTAATAATGGTATAGAACCATAATAATCTGACATATTTGTGCTATCAAACTGACCTTCATAGTTATTATAACCTAAATATTCTTTAGTTCCACAATAACCACTAGAACCATAACCATTAACATCTTCATAAATTGTATTATTTACACCAGCTACAGTACCCCAATTTAAATTATTGTTGTAATATTGTGTCCAGTTAATATTCATGTTCCAAACATTAACATCCTTAACTGAAATATCACAATTATTATCAAACGATAGTGAACCTGGTGACCAATAAGGTACAGGTGTGTCTGCACCATAGAAATTCAACATATCACCTTTAGGATATACAATAACTTTAGCACACAAACCAGTATCTGAATACATAGAAAAATTACCGATATTTCTATCAAGATGTACTAAAATTTCAGTCTCTGTATTAGCTGATGTAACTACAGTACCACCAGTAGTATCTGTAGTTGCAGATATAACATTATAAAATAAATAAGGAACTGGATTACTTTGTGGTATATTTAAAAAGTTTTGATTACAATCAGCTACAGTATCTTGATATGGTCCAAAATATTGTACCATTATCAAATCTCCAATAGTTGGTGTGTAATTTATTGAATTACATCCACCACTGTATAATAATATAGTGCTGGTACCAGTTAAACCACTAAACGGTGCACACCAATTAGAACTATAAGCATACTCTGAATTAGTTATAGCTGAATAAGAGGTCGATGTACTCCCCGAAAAGAACCCTCTAGGTCTTGCGGTATTGAAAACAGTGTTCTCTGTTGGTTGTGGTTGTAATATACCATAAGTTTGTGCTGAACTAACATCCGATAACGGAATCGGATATTTAACATTCATTTTATTTAATTCATAAGAAACATTGGAAATATTTTGAGCATTCCATTTTGGTTCTATAATAAAAATACCATTAGATTGTGTTAGTACTTGTGTGTAACAATTATAACAAAATTCACTATCACCTAATTGAAATTTTGTTAGTGATAGTTGCCCTTGTGATAATTTTTTTCTTCCAGCATCTGTAAGTCTCACAGCTATTAGGCCACTACTGCCTGTTCTTGAAATATATCCTGTTCCCATTGTTTTTTTTATTTATAAATATTAATATTAGTAGTTTTAATGTTGTCACCCATCAATTGTTGGGGTGTTTATTGTGAAATCTCCACTCTCATCATAAAATACCGCAGCACTTATAGAAAAACTATAACTTTCTGATGTTATGGTATCACTTATTTTATCACCGTTAATCAGTGTATATAAAGTTGTTGTTATTATATTATAAGAATATTTACCTGGTGATGGAACATCAATTGTGAATGTTTTTTGTATAACTTCGTAATTTTCACCATCCACAAATTCACTTGCGTTATATTCATCATATGGTTCACACAATTGTTTTTCTGTATAAACTATAGTTCCGTTTGTGTCTCTAACAATTAATAATAATTCATAAGTGTATAATAGTAATGTTCTTATATTTACATTAACTTTCGGATTTTTAATTCCAGCAGCACCTAACAAATTAAACTTAGTAAAATAGAATTGTCCTATAACATCATTTTCGGTTAACCCATCTGGATATTGTATTCCAGTAAATTGTATTGTATTATTTTTTATTAATTTATAATCAGAATCTGGAAATAACACACTACCATTTAACGTTATTCCAATATCACCTATCGGTGTATATGTAGTTCTAAAATAGTAATAATATCCATTAGTATATAATGTATTACCAGTTACACTAGTACCACCACTAACATTAGGTATGGTTGCGGGAACCACATAATTATCATAATAATATGACCTTTCAAATGTTCCAGGTACATAAATAAGATTAATCACATCATACCCTTCTACTGTATCAGCTCTAAATTTAACTTGACTGTTCCCATCAAAATAATAATCACCATCATCAGATAAATCAGAAAACTGTGAAGGAAATAAAGTTAATCCATTCAATGTTACTTGTAATGGACCAGCAGCTGGAAAATCTAATGTAACCGTAAATGGTGTCCCAGAAGTAACAAAAGGAGTTGTTGTAGTACCAGTTGTATCTGTTACATTAGGATATACCGTTATTTGTTGTGTCGCTAGTTTACCACAACTGTTATTTATTCCATATAATATATCATTAGTTTCTAAATTTAATTCAGGTATTTCTGGTTTTATCAAAAAATAAAAGTCTGTGGTACTATCGTAAAAACCATACTCTCTAGTATTTATTTTACCATCACTTTCCCAACTAAATATGCCAGTACTATCTTCATTCCCAACTACTTTAAAATCTGGATTTGGGTCAAAAGTATCATACCATTTTTCAGTTTTAGTAATACCAGTTGTTACTCCAGTTAATGAATCAATAACCACATTACACGGTGTGTGTTCTAAATTTTTTAATTTATCTTTAAATATATAATTTGGTTTTATTATAAATTCAGAACTTCCAGCTAGTTGACTTAATTTAATACAATCACTAGCTTCTAACCCTTCACCAATTACTTGACGATTAGAGGTCTGTATTAATTTTTTTCCTTGTGGATTATCAAATATTCTAGTCAATAATGGTGCTTCACTAAAAGTTCTTTCTTCTGGTATATATGAATGTATTGAATAATATGGTACCATATTACCATTCAAAAGGTCAGTAGTGTTTTTAGTCCAAGTAAAATTAAATTCAACACAAGGTTCTTCTTTACCTGTCTCTACAAGAGTTTCTTCATATATTATATATTCATTTGTAGGTTTGTTTATTTTTGTAGCACCCGTAGTCTCCATTATTGGAATCTGTGTGGTTTGCATAGTAACCGTTGGTGTAGGTCTAACTGTAGGAATAGTTGGGTTACCTACCTCACCCCCAGAACCTAATGAATTATAATAATTTATTTCCTTACCTGTAGAAGTTATAACTCCTTGTAACTCAGGTGTACCTAATTGAAATTGTTGAGTATCACTACCACCAAATTCTAAAGACTCAAAAAGATAATTACTTTGTACTCCAGTAAAAGATATGTTATAAAAATATGAATTTGGTTGTGAATTTTGAAAATACCCAAAACTTTGTGAACCTAAAAATTTATATAAATCTTGTTCAGTAGCATAGTATTCTGCACTACCATTATTACCTACCCAAGTTTTTTTATCTAATAAATTAAAACTTATTTCATAATCTGGATTATAACTTACTGAAGTACCAACATCTGCTGAAGTTATTAAATCGGTCATTTTTATGTTAAACTTCTCACCCAACATACCTGACCTTTCAATTCTTAAATAAGTTGTTCCTTGTCCAGCATAACTACCAAGAGAAAATGGTGATTTAGAGTAGTCATTAATTAAAATGGTTGAACTAATTCCAGTTATAGGTGTGGGATTGTTAACACTACTTCTACACCCATTAGTTGTTTCGTAACCACAATCTACTGTTGTTCTACCACTAAGTCTAAATGAATAAGCTGCATTACTAAATCCATTATACTGTACACTAACAGCATAATTATAAATACTACTAGAATTAGAGAATTGTAATGTTAAGTAATGTGGAGTACCTTTAGGACTATATAAACCATTATCATCTATAAATGTAGCTAATATCACCCCTATGGTATCATTATCAGTATCACTAGAACCTAAAGATAATTTATGTACATAATTTAAATATTTACATTTACTAACTAAGAATGTTGGTTGACTATTTAAAGATAATCGTAAACCATATGCGCCAGAACCCAAATCATTCCAACTTATAACATCCATAGTTGTTCCAGTTGGCGTATAACCCACTTGTGCTGTAGGTGTTACTATTATGGAATTATAAGCTGCACTACCAGTTATAGATAATCCAGCATTATTATTATTTATCGCAATAGGTAATAAGTTTTGACCTCTGTTCGCTGTTGCATTTATTGTTACCCAAGCATCTGGTGGGAATGTCCCACTAAAAACATCACTGTTAGCTAAAAATACAAATTTTTTAATATAGGTGTTATAATAAAATTTACCTATATCTGTAAGTAATGTATAACCAGCCGGTCCTACGTTATCACCATCTTCCATAGGTAAATTAAATTCACCTAAATACCAATCTACAGTATTTTCAGTTTTCCTAGTAGATGTTTCCCCAGTATATAACCAAACATAAGGGTCATCAACCCTTATTGTTCCATCTGGTTCTATTCCACTTTCAAAAAAAATTCCACTTGGGTCAGTATTAAATGGTGGTAATGTGTGTGGACCTTGTACTGTATTAAATACAAAAAAACTGCGATTATATAAATTAAATCTTCTAAAGTCTGAGACCATTTGATTTGTAGATAACCCACTATAAGTGTTTATACTTTGACCAAAAACTGTTGAAGAATCTAAAGTGTACCCATGTATACAATCACATAATTGTGGTGTTTCACTTTGTAAAGTAGCTGAATATCCATCATATGCTGTTAATGTATAATTACCAGTTGTTAAATTGGTGAAAATATAATTTTCATCTCCAATACCACCTTCATAAGTTTGATATAAATTATTATCTTTATATAAAAGATACATAAAATTATCTGAAGAATGTGTAAACCCACTCACTTCTATAGAACAAAATTCATTTATGTTATATACACAGGAATTATCTATTGTCCCAGCTGTTAAAGCTCCAGAATTTAAATCAGTAATTGTTATATAAGCGTTTTCAGTGGTACCAATAGAGTCTATAGTTGTAGCAGTATACAAACCAGGACAAAGATTTGTAAAATTATTCCCACTCAAAACAGTACCTATTGGGTATGTTAAAGAAACAACATATGGTGGTGTACCACCAGAAACACTTAAATTAGTTATTGACCCATTACATGTAGATACCGAATTTTCAACTGAATTAGTTTGTTCCCAACTTACTAAAAATGGTTCTCCCGATTGTGTACATTCTTGTAGTGTAAAATCACTCACATAATAACCAGTACTAGTAACTGTTATGCCTGAAAATCCTCCCATTTTATATTCCTCTTATTATTCCATTTGTAGGGTTAGGTAAAATAGCTCTTTTGAGATTTAAACCATTTGCCCACTCTTTTATTGTTTTTTCCCTACATGGATAATATGTAGAGTTTTCATAACTATTAACACAACACCATTGGTCACATCCAACAGTGCTATTGTAAGGTACTGAGATATAAGAACCTCCACCACATTTACAATATTGTGTCCTTTCATTATCTATAGCTGGTGTATTTTTATCATATATAACACTTTCAACAGCTACTATTTTATCTTTAATTATAGTTCTATTATTGTCAAAGCCTATAGTTCTTTCTTCTAAAGGTCTAGAAGATGTATATGTTATATTTGTTGGTAATATTAAACCATTAGGACTAACTTTGATATCTTTAATAGTATCTGTTTTAAAATTAGGTTTAAATGTATTTAATAACTTAAATGTTTTTCCAGTACCTTTAACTTGTAATGTTGATTCAATTAAATAGGTATATTTTGCGTCATCTAAACTAATACTATTTATTGTATTTTGTGTAGGTACAGGAACATTCCATTTCAATGTCATACCTTCTATATTTAAAAGTTTAGACGAATTTATTTTAAAATCTGATATACTATTAGATTCTAGTTTTTCTACCCATCTATTAGTTTTTTTAGTAGTAGGTATTAGTTTTAAAACACCAAAATAATTTTTGTCTTCTGGTAAATCTAAATAAGTTAATTTACTCATATTACTTAATTTTATGTTTGGTGTAACATAATCAAGATTATCTTTATTTTCCGTGAAAATCATTTTACCAACTTCACTACCTTGTGTTGGTTGAACACTTTGTCCCCTAGAAAAAAGTTGTGTACTAACAGGTCCTATTTCGTTAGGTTGCCAGTATAAATAAGTAGTTGTTTGAGGAACATTACATTCTTTGTTTATTACTCTAAACCAAGGTCTTTCAGGTATTAGTGTTGAGTAATCACTACCAATTTTTAATGAAATAGTTGATGCGGTTAATCCACTAGTTGTTGGTGACGAACCATAATTTTTAGTGGTGTTTTCCCAATCTAATTGGATTCTTAACCTAATCTCATCATCTTTATTTAATTCAATACATCCAGTATCGATATATGGTATAAATTTCTTTTCAAATATTTTAGTATGAGCTGTTAAACCAGAAGTATTATATAAATCAGTAAATTTATCTGATTGATTTAGTGGTAAAAATAAATAATCGTCAGCGTTTGGATGTTGTGTTGGATTATTCGCTATTGTATAGCCACCAATAACTGTTGTAGCTGTAGTTCCAGATAATTTTCGTTCTATATAAATATTAACATAAAAATCCTTAATTCCATTATTTGGGTTATACCCAAAAATTGGACTTAATTTATCACTTAAACCTCCAAGTTCACCATATGTTGAATTTACAACATTACCTTCTTTATATATAGGTTCAGCTGAACGTGCTCCACCACCATATATAATACTAGAATTTATTAATCTTTTAAAATCATAATCGTTGATTGGGAACAACCCACCACTTTGATTTCGATATACGTCCAAATAACTGTCCCAACCTTCATCAAAATATTCAAAATTAACACAAGACTTATATTGTAATCTATAGTTTTGTTTTTTAGGTACTTTATAATAAAAATAATCACCACCACTAGAAATATCTTCTCTAGGGATGAAAAATATTTGATTATCAGTATTTAAGGTCCTAGTAGGAATTACAGGTCTTAATCTTCTTTCATCACCCAATAATTTAAAATCATTAGTTAATATACCATTAACTGTTCTTTTTTCTGTAAATGTTGGGTCTGATAAAGCTATCCCACCATTATATGACATATTATTATCATTTAATGATATATCAAAAACAAAATCTGGACTAAGTTTTCTTCCTTGATTATCTGTATACCCACTTAAGTTAGTATAACCAGAATAATAAGTAGTAATACCACTTAATGTATTTGTAATAGCACTACTAGTTGTTCCAGTTTGATAAGACACATAGTCTTTAAATGACCCCATAGTAGATATTATAAATTCAGTAGATGGGTCACCTATTGGTGTCGTACCTATTTTGTATTGTGAATTAGCAATCTCAGTTGTAAATGTTGGTCCTATTTCAAATCTATCTAATAACCCACTTTCATTATAAATTATTTTAGAATTAGAAAAATCTTTTATATTACCTAAACTTCTAGTTGCCCAATCTCGTAAATCAACAAATTTTGTTTTACCATTTGTAGAAGTAATATCAGTTGTGGTTTTATTATTACCTGGAAGAAATTCAACTCCTTGTCCTACATTTTTTAATTTTAAATCTTGTTCGAATCTTTTTTTATTTTCATCACTTACAAATTCAATACTTACCTTAGTTTTACCTCCTTTTGAAAAATCATCTAACCAAGATAATTTTGCTCTTTCTCTTCCATTATCAGTAAATGTTTCATAAGTTAACCCTTCTTTTGGATTTAGTGTCAATGATGGAAAATTATAATTCACTACTCTACTATTTTGTAATGGATTAAAATTATTCACTATATACATGTCACTCTTAATAATATTATAATTTCTAATATCAATATCACTGTTAATATCCAATATAGTTTTATCTATAGGTATTTTAATTATATTACCACTATTTTGTATATCTGAAATAGAACCAGAACTTGCTTCCGCACTTATATTTTGATTGATTGTTGGTGATGATGTATCCGTGCCACATGTATCAGTAAACGGAACATCTGATGATACTGGACCCAATAAATTAACTGTAAATCTTAAATCTATAGTTTGTTGTCCCTCACAAGACAATTCCATCTCCCAGTTAAATCTGTACGATGCGATACCTAAAAATCCTGGGTTATCACCATAGTTTCCAGTTATACTTAATAATTCATATGGGCTTAAAGCACCGTATAATGGTTGTTGACGGAAAAATGGGTCTAAAGCCCAATATCTATCAAAAACATCATTAGTTTCTTCGTTGGTTGAATTTGTTCCATTATCTGTTAAAAAGTTACTATCGTCTACTTTAAAGAATTGGTATACATTGGAATTTGGGTCTATTTTTCCTATCTGGAAAGTTAAACTTTGTAGTCCATCACCATTAGTATTATTGAAGAAATTACTTGCACCTAAATTTTGTGTTAAGAACGGAATACCTATGAAGGTATTATCAATTATACTAATAGTAGCGTTGTTCGTAATTGTGGTCGATGGAATGTGCATGAAAACTTTGACTACACTACCAGCTGTCACATGATAAAATTCTATATTACAATTTTGATTTACATCTAAATTAATTTCATAGTCACCGTAAGTTATTTGTGAAGGGTTTGTTGGTATAGTACCACTTCTATCATATACCCTAAAATAATGGGTAAATTTATCCCCTAAACAACACGCATTTATTTGAGCTTTGTATACTTTTGGTCTTATAGAATTAGTTAATGGTTTGGTCCAATTACTCGGGTCAAGGGAATCTTCATTCATAAAAAACTCTAATATAGAATCTGGAACACCACCCGTAACACCATCCAATAAGTAAAAATCTAAATCAATATTTCTCCTAGGAACACCATCACAATCACATGGGTCTTCATTAGCAATATTTGGGTCACATGGGTCTGTAGGAGCGTTTGATAATATACTAAGTCCTTTTTTTGGTAAAATTACTTTTTCTTTACTCCATATACCATCAATAGTTGAATTATCACCATAATTGTCAATGTTACATTTTTTCCAGCACTTTGTATAAGGTGCCACATTGTCACATAAACCTACTTCATTATTAAAATCTGTTAAGAATTGTACAGGTCCAGTACAACCATCATCACTATATCTAATCCATGGTATTGGTGTATCTCCTGGACAACAAACTACCTCACCTAAACTAAAAGTAGTACCAGAAGGGAATTGTCCATAAGTAGCTGTACAAGCACATGGGTTTGTTAATTCTTCACACGGACTATAATAATTAAATTCAACGCAATCTTTTCCACTTACATTGAAAATAGATTCTTTAAATATTTCTGGATTAGTTGTTATTGTGGTACCAGTTAGTATTGGGTTTTCAGGTATACTTACTAAGTCTTGACAATCATCTTGTGGTCTAAAATTATTACCACCTAAAAATGGTATACATTCAGCATCACCAATTAATGACCAATTACCATCAACACCAGGTATTCCAGTATATGAACCATCATAACCTAACCATACCCATTGTTGTTCTTGCCATAAAACTATATCACCATAATTATAAGTTTTACTTTTACTCCATCTTTGGGTTTCTGTTTCTTCTCTATAACAAATAGGTATACAAATTTCACACTCTTTTAATGTGACATCACTACTTCCTTGTAAGAAAGTAAGTAAGTCCTCTTGGAATTTCCCATTAAAAAAACTACTAGGGTTACTAATAAGTAAACATGATTGTACGAATCCAGGGTCATTACAAGTTAATCCACCACAATTTCCACCTAAAGCATAGTTTGCACCAAAACCGAAATTTTTCAATCCTGGACCTATATAACCAGTACTATTGTTAGTTCCTGTTAAACCAGTGTATGGATTGGTTATAGTAATTGCGGACAAACTACCTCCCGCCGCAGTAACTGTAGGGTTTTCAATTAAATCAATAGGTGAGACAGTAGAAGGTTCTAAAGCTCCATAAACATGTAATGGAAAATTTAATCTATTTGGACCAGCGTCTACAGGTATAGGGTATATAAACCCTTTAAAGTTATTGTAAGCATTAAATGCTGACATAAAACTATTAAAGTCAGCGATGTAAGTACTTGTGGGTTGAGGGTCGCCACCAAAGGTGGTATAAAACCAATCACTAGCTTGCCCTTTTGGTGGTCGACGGCCTGGAACACAACTATTATCTGACGGCGGCCAATTATGGTACTGCTGGGGTCCAGCCTCGTCAATAAAATATATTGAGAGGACATTTGGACTGACTCCAACTGGAACTATATTTCCTAGCGGACCTGACATACCTGACGGTAAAACCTTAAAACCAGGTCCGTAAGTAATATCGTCTATAGGTAGAGTTCCTCCACTTATAGGTGCTTTTGCCCAATTTAACCACCTTTCACCACCCACGGGTACATGGTAAATGTTACCAGTAAAAGAACTACCTAAACTAGACACCCAAGTATTTAGTGAAGTTTTTGCTGCATTTGCCATAGGGATACCAGTAGAAGTACTATCATAAAATGCCCAGATATCCGTACCATTAGGTACTGGAGTTACTTGGGTGGTTTGTAGGGTAAGACAAATTTCAGATTTAAAACAATGTGGGTCTGGACCACTGTTAAAATTCCACATATCAGTGCCTCCACTACAAGGACCTTGTATTACAATACAGTTAGGTTGGTCTATTTGAATGCCTGTTGGTGTAGTATTATCATTTATTAAATAATATACTAAACTGTTGTTAGGGTCACTTACATCCATAGTAATACCACTAAGAATATTAACCATATCATCTAACCATATGTCTGTACTAGGTATGTCGGTAATAGTTGTGCTACTATAATAAGTGTTACCCGTATATACGGTTCCACCTAAAGTAATTTTATTTTGCCATGTAGCACCTGAAAACGCAAGACCACCACATTCTAAAGTAGCCTCTACTAAAATATCATTAGTTATGGGATAACAACAATGTACAAAAGAACCAAAACACTCCAAATCATTACATAAAGGTTCATGTTTATAAGCGTATTTGTATCGGTGGAATATGGAATTTTCATATTTAATACCCCCCTGCCAAATTGTGGTGGAAGGAACTAATTGTTCTAATAACCTTACCCAATAATCACCCATTTTTTCTACATAGGCAATCATTTTTTCATACGTATACTTGTTACTAGGTATACCACATGTTTGTTCACTCTTCAAATAATCTAAATATATACTTAAAAGTGTTGGGTAACCACCCGCATGTCCATCATCTATAGTTTGTCTGTTTTTAACATTAATTAAAACAGTCCAAAACTTTTGAGCAAATTCAAAGAAAGAAAGTTTAGATGCGTCTGCAACTATTTCAGTCCAATCTGGTCCACCCACACCAGGATATGGTGAACTTAAAGCATTTGGTCCAAATGGACAACTATATTTTTTAGAGAAATTCCAAACATCCCATTCTAAACCTTGACCAACATTTAAGAAAATATCTACGTTTTTAACGTTAATAACTAACTTATCATTATTTGTTTGGTAATTAGTTCCTCTGTCTGGTAAGTTAAGAAATCTTTTTTGATATGAGTCTTTTCTAACCCAAGATTTTTTATTGTCTACAGTCCTTACAATTGGAAACCCTAATTTAGAGTCTGGAAATTTCCTATATAAATTTAAATATGGTTCACCATATGAAAATTGATTTAATTTTGTTTTAACAAAAGGTGTGTTTCCAGTGAATACAGAATTTTCTAAATCTATTACTTTTTTACCTTGGTGTTCTATTGTTTCCTCAAACCAACCAGCTCCAGATTGAAAATATGAATCAGCTCCATATTTAGGTATAGTTGGATACCCATCTTTATCTACGGGTAAAACTTCTGGAATTATATTAGTAGAACGTACTACTGTTTCATACCCATAACTGTAACCAGTTATTACTATAGGTGGAAATGTATCTGTTGCAGCTGAAAAATAAGTACTTAAAACTGGAACTTCTTCTGTGTACGTCCCACCTGAGATTTTTAATGAATAATTTTTAAATTCTCTCATGTTTAATGGTTGTCCAGCAACATAAACATGTTCATTAAATTCTATTAAAGCTTCTGGAGCACCAACAAACCTTAACATAAACTCAATACCTCTTCTAGTACCTTTAGATTTAAATAAATAAGCGGTATTCGATAGTAATCTTCTATATAGTTCGTAATTTAATTCTGTAGGTGTTGGATTTTGTTTTAACCCACTATATTCTACGGTAGTATTTCTTTCAAATATAGATTCTAAAAACCCTTCATTTTTTATCGCTGATGGTGTCTGCCAGCCTAGTGTTTGTGCAAAATTCTTAAGTAACTCATTAGGTATGTTATCCAAACCATCATATGTAACATTAGCCATATAAGCTAATCCATCAATATATTTCTTTATATCGTCAAAACTCCTACCATATATCTTTAATATTTTGTCCACTTTTTCATCAAAAGTGTCAAATTCTTTTAATGATGCTGTAGTTAAAAATCTAGAAATTAAATTTGTTTTATAAGAATCGTATGTATCAGCTATATCATAAAGTTTAGCTAAATAAGAATCAAATAAACCACCACTAATAATCAAATTCCAATTATTGGTTGATGGCCAAGTTACAGAAACACTAGATTTAACAATCTTACCAGTACTAGTTTCTTTTGGTTGGTCAAACTTTGCGGTATATATTGGATTGGTTGTTCTTTCAATTAAAAACCTCTCAATTTCTTCCATATTATCAAAAACCTCCTCTGTTGTTAAGGTATTTGGTTTTATATGGAAAGATTCTGTTGTTGTTGAAGTACCACTAAATGGATTACCTTTTACAACAATATTTAAAACCCCACTTTCAGTATTACCATTTGTTGGTTTTAAATAAGTTATTGGGTATTCTATATCATTATAATATAATGAATATTTTTTATACTCTAATGACAAATTTCTTAAATAAGATACGCTATCGTCAGTATATACATTTCCAGTATTTGTAAATTCAATACTGAAAGGGTTGTATAAGTTAGTTAAATTTAAACTTATATTTGTTTTATCTAAATTTGCGTTATAACTAATATTAGTAGCTGTATTACCACTATTATAATCAGACCAATCTCGTATCTTTTTAAATACTAAAGCTGCTGGGAATTGTTTTATAATATTACTAACCGCAACTTTTAATCTTTCACGTAAAGAACCGTAAAGTGTAAAGTTAGTAATTTTACTCCTATTATAATTTATAAAAACTTCTAGTTTATTAGATGCTAGTATTTTAGCTTCTTCAGAACTAGTAATGTTTAAAGTTTCTAAAGAAATTGGTTCTGAGAAATTACCCAAACTAAAGTTTCTAGAATCTTTTTGATTGACGTTGCTTTTAATTTCAAAATTACCTAATGTGAATTGTGAAACTCCATCAACAAATTGATTTCCGACCAGTTTATCACCGAAAAAGTCAGCTCCATTACTAGGAATAGGACGATTATTATTGTAAATTCCAGCCATTACTGTTGTGCAATATTATTAAATGCTTTTGTAAAATCTATATTATTACCCCTATCTTGTCTAACCTCATATAATGGTTGTCCAAATTGGTCTCTAGTTTCATATAAGTTATATTGTTTATAAATATTATTATTGGTATCGTATATTGTGTATACACCATCACTAAGTGATTTAGTTTGATTACCGTAAAGAGCAATACCTAAACTATCCACATCATAATCCACCATTTCTATTTCTATATGTAATGGGTTAAAATGTGTGTTAGTTATAATCACATTTTGTGCAGGTTGTCCAATATATGGTAAAGCTGTAGGTTTGTTAGATGGTGCAGAAGTAGGTGTCAAAGTACAAAATAATAAATTACTACCTCCATTAATATAACGATACCTAATAGCTTTTTGATTACTATTACTTATATTTTGTGTAACTGGTTCACAAAAAAATGATGAGGTAACTATTCTATAAAAATTAGGTATTTTTGTACCATCATTATTTAAGTATTCTACCCTATAACCAACTAACCCATTATTAACAAATTTATTTCTAGAATCTGTAGGAACATTATTTAAATCAAAAACTAATCCTTTTACAGTAGGTAATGAAGATAGTACACCACAATCTGTTATTGTAGTTCTAATTTCTAAAGGTCTAATAATTAAATTATATATTCCCTTATCTTTAAATTCATTGTATGGTAATTTTAAATTATACACACCACCTAATAATTCAATATCTGGTGTACCACCAGTCTCAGTATTGTGATAGTAAGGTGTTAATATACTTCTAGCGTTTAATTTTTTAATTACTGTATCAGCCGCAGATTCCCTACTTGGAGTATATAACGAAATTATCTCCACATTTTCTGGAGATACATCCGATAATCTTTTTATTCCATATGTTCCTAATGCCATTTTACTTTAAATTTCTTCTTTTATGTTATAAAAGCCGTAACCATATATTTTTAAACCACCTATTGTTTTTACTTCATCCAATCTTTGGTTTGGTTCAAATACAGATTGTTTACCTCTTTCAATAAATACTTCTGATTGTATTTCTGTTGGTTGACAAACATTCATTAATACTTCTTCTTTTGTTAAAGGTTCTCTACATATTTCTATAGGAGTTCCATCTAAAAAGTTATCACCTTCAACTGGGTAATCACCATCATATATACAAGATGAATCATCTAAAGTAGCTGCTGGATTAAAGTTTATAGCATTTGGGTCAGTACAACCTTCAATATTATAGATACAACTACCATCATCTGAATCAGCCAACGGATTATAATTTAAAGCGTTAGGGTCGGTACAACCAGGACCTGTTCCAGGAATTTCATAATCACAACATTCTATTCTTGGTATTAGATTATTTTCAACAAAACTAGCGTCTATAGCTGCTGGGAGTAAAGGATTATTTAAGTTTATTTCATTGGCTTTACTTTGTAATGTCATATCACCACAAACTGGTAAATCATTTCTCACATTTTCTGCTAATGGGTCTGGACAACCAAACGCGTATTCACAACGACTCTGTACATGTATTGTAGCAGTTGAGTCGAAATTAAGTGCTGAATATCCTGGATTTACTGGATTAGCGAAAATTCCACCTGCTGAGATACCCCCATCATCTTTACATCCAGGTTTCAAAACTAAGTCGCAGGTTCCATCATCAATAAGAGTTACTGTAGGATTATTGTACCCTGGATTACTATTTCCTTTACCTAAACGTACCCCACCATTAAAAAGACCACAATTAGCATTAGGTAAATTACAAGGTATTCCTGTAAAAGGGTTCATACAAAATTCTTGGTTATCTGGTGTACCATCATCATTTAAATCTATTTTACAAAAATAATTATCTGATGTTGGCTCTGGACATCCAAATTTTCTTATGGTACAACATCTTACATCACCATATTGATTGAGCACACCAAAAATATTAGGTGGTGCTGGGTCATTATTACAATCGGTAGTATTTAATGGAGAATAATTAGTAGCTTGTGGATACATACAACCAGAATTATTACATTGACATAATGGTCTACCAAAATTACCTCCAGTGACATCTCTTCCATCCTTATCCCAAAATCTAGCTTTTCCGTAATCGGCGGTAGTATTTGGCAGTCCTAAAGCAGCGGCTCCCCCACCATATAACCAAGACGTAGGTCTTGCATTTATCATTGCAATCCAAGCATCTTCACTTAAAAATCCATTAGCTCCACAAGAATCTAAAATTTGTTGTGTACAACCAGATTGTGGGTTTGGTGAACTAAAATAATTGTTGTAGTTTGGATTAAAATTAAGGTCGTTTGGGTCGGGACTTCCACTAGTATCTATACATTTAGAACATTGTAAACCGTTTTCCCAACATATACCTGGGGCATCATTTATTGTTAAACAGTTCCCATCATCGTCAGGAGTATTTCCTTTTGGTATCCCATTACAATCTAATTCTACATCTGGATTAAAACTACCAAAGCTTGGGTCCGTACAACCAAAACTAACATAAGTACAACACGCAAAAGCATCATCTGTGGATGTGGTTGGAGGAGTTCCACCAGGTGGCATTATTCTCCAAGTACTTTTACGTGCCCATAATTTACTTTCATTTTGTGGTAAGGTACTTCCAGGTACTCCAGTAGTAGGATGTAATAATCCCCATGAATTATCTCGGTTAGCATTTACAGGTAAATAACCATAATAAAAACTTCCACTGAATGTATCTCTGAATGGATATAATTGAAGTGATGGGTTATTTCCTAAAGTAGGGTCCCAAGTTATTTCAACAACTTCATCTTCACCTGGAACAGGTTGTGTATTAGTAGTGATTCCTCCAGATGGTGGATTGGGAAAAGGATTTGGTTGTGAAGTACTTAAATATGGTGGTCCCCATTGGTTTTTAGCGAATCCAGCCCATATAAGTTTTGGTCCAGTAGGTCCAGTATTACCTTTTCGGTCTCGTTGCTCTGCTTCACAATCATATGCTGTTTTATCACTATAATTATTTGGTGGATATTGAGCGGATGAAAGATATTTCCCAGCTACCCTTTCTTCAAAAAATTCTATACCTAACTGCATACAATTACTAGAACAAGAACCATTAGGGGAACCAGCGTGTGTATCATTTTGAGTATTCGCCATTATTAGACCAAATGAATTATGCATTGTACAATTAGTAGGTAACGCCTCCTGCTCAGTTAAAAATTTACATGTTGACCAATATTTAATATATCTAGTACAGTTGTCATTTTTTTTTGTTTCACAAGGTTTATTTTTACCATACGTTATAGTAGTATAAGGTCCACTACTAGTATGTTCTTGATATGCATGAAAAAAACAACCTGGACATTCTTCTCCTGTACCAGCTACAGTATCAAATACCTTATAGTTTTTCTGGTTCTCCCAAGTATAAGAAATGTTTTCACTAACTCTTTTAAATGGGTCACAACATATTCCACGTCCTCTGGTTGTTTGGATAGGTGTAATAGATTGTATTGTATCTAACGTATAATAAAATCTAGGTATTGGACAATCACTATTAGGAGCACCCATTAAACTATTTAAAGGTCCACCTGCTGGATAATATGCACCACAAGGATTATTTCCACCACCACCATATAGTTGATATTTTGCCATTTTTAATACATTATATTAACCACT
>Ga0196905_1000242_pt1 | contig 22261 bp, 18 predicted proteins | sample CB_VirMetaG_3_FD_169098 | JGI IMG/M metagenome (GOLD analysis project Ga0196905, IMG submission 169098) | Freshwater to marine saline gradient viral communities from Chesapeake Bay - CB_1508_1S Viral MetaG (v3) (version 3) | ecosystem: Environmental > Aquatic > Marine > Coastal | place: USA... | reverse complement strand
TCATCACAACGCCGAACGCCGAGTCACGTTCAAATCCTAATCTGACTGCCGGTGGGCAGATGATGGCTCAGTAAATGGCGATACTTTACGAATCGTTACTCCCCGAGGTCATCCCTATGGTGCCGGGATGCCCCGATACGCTAATCGAAAGCAATATTCGAGCGGCGGTGATAGAGCTGTGTGAAAAGTCTGGGGTGTATCAGGCCGAGCTTGACCCAGTGACTACTGTAGCGGGGTTATATGAGTACGACCTTGAGCCTCCGGCGAACACAGTAGTTGAAAAGGTTCTGTGGGTAGTACACAAGGGCAAAGATCTTGAGCCGATATCTACTGGTCTGTTGGAGCAACGTAAGCCCAGCTGGCGGGATGCGGATAAGCGCGGCGAGCCCGAGTATTTCGTGAAGCCCTCGCAGTCGCTGTTTTGGCTAGTGCCTGTCCCAGACGAAACCATTGTGTCTAGCACTGTGCTACGTGTGCAGCTGAAGCCGACGCATACGTCGACAGCTTGCGAAAACGAAATTATGGACGACTACCGAGACACTATTATCAATGGAGCGCTGTTCCGTTTGCTTCGTCTGCCAAGCAAAGAGTGGACGGACTACGCGGGCGCGCAGGTGTACGGCAGTTTGTTCCAGCAAGGCATCAAAGATGCTGAAACAAAAGCGCGACATGGCGACATGCCAATCGCAAGGAAGGTCCGGTACGGAGGAGTTCACCGGTCCTATGGTCTTTCTAGGAAGAAGTATGGACGAGAAATCGCGTGACCCAGTTTTTGCAGATATTCGCGAGCATTGGGGTTGGGTTAGGCCGGGGCTTGAAGAGATTCTTAATGAAGATCCCTTTATTGATGTCATCCCCGAAGATGTTTTTACGGCATGCAAAACAGAGTCTGCACATCTGTGGGTTACAGATGATGGGTTTGTGGTAACGACGGGGCTGACCGACCCCTACAGCGGTAGACGAACATTGCTGATTTGGTTCGCTTGGGCAAAGAAGAAAGGCATGAACATAGCGGCACAGTGCGTAGGATTTTTTGAGCAAGTCGCTTACGACGCGGGTTTTAGTTCTATCGAAGTAAGAACCCGCCATGAACAGTTGGGCCAATACATAGAACAGTCTGTTGGTTGGGAAAAAGAGACAGTTGTCTACAGAAGAGATCTGAGAAATGGCTAGTAAACCAAAAGCAGCTGACTACAAACCGAGCGAAGCCGACAAGGCAAACGCGTCGGTTGCCATGGCTGAATATCGGTTCTTCAAGCAGAACTATGACCCACTTTTGCAGCAGATGCGCGATAAGTCCATGAACGAGGATTTCTCTGCAACGCTGCGAGGCCGCGCTAACGCCGACACGATGCAAGCGTTAACGCCGTCTGGCTACAGAAGTACCCAGATGAGTGATTTACCTAGCGATATAAACACGGCGTTGCAAGGACAGCTGCAAGGAGCTAGCGCCGCAGGTAAAGAGATCCAGAATACGATGCAGACTAACGTACTTGGTACAGCGCGCGGTCAGGCTGCGGACGCACAAACAGGCATGGCGCAAGCAGCGCGGTTAGGCACATCTGAAGCGCTTGCTAGAGCGCAAGCTAAGCAGACCGAAAAAGACGCGTTGTACGGAGCTGGTGCTCAATTAATTACATCTGCTGCGCTGCAGGGCTACGACAATATGCAAACAAGTGGCACTTCATACAATAAAGCGGGGCAGGCAAAACAGGGTACGGGTACTTTCTTTACACCGGTTAATAAGTATGGTCAGCCCATTCAGGGCTTTAAAAATCGATTCAAGTACGGGATGGGTTGATGAGCCTTTTTTCTAACTTAACAAAAGAGCAAATAGATCGAATCATTGCGGGGCAAACCGCGAATGATTTACCAACAGTCTCTGACCCCGACAAGGCCTACGCTGACCTTACCCGTCAGGAGTACCTTGATTACGTCACGAACTACCGTGATTTTGAGCTTGGTCTGATTAATAAAGCGACGACGGACACGAGTCTGATTGATCAAGCGAGAGAGGACCGCGAGAAAGCTTCGGCGCTTACTGCAGGCATGGCTGAACGAAATCGTAGCCGGTACGGGGCGGCGTTGACACCCGTGCAGCAACAGCAACAGGAGAGGCGGTTACAGTTAGGTAACACCCTGGGGGGTATACAGGCGGTGAGCGACGCCAAAATCGCTCAGCGAGAGTCTAATACGCGGCTGTTGTCTGACTTGATAAATATCGGGCAGGGCGTAAACCGCTCCAGTCAGCAGCAGCTCGCGGCATCTGCTGCTAACAAGGTGCAGTTAGATAACGCATACCGTCAGGCCAAAGCGAATTCCCGAGCACAAACCTACAGCACCCTCGGCCAGTTGGGCGCTATGGCTATTTTTGCGTTCGCGTTTTAAGGGGTAAGTGATGTCAATTGCTGAAGGGGCTACCAGCGCAATTTCTATGTTTCAAGCCATGCAGAGAAATCGCATGGCTAGGGACGAGCTTGAGTATCAGCGGCAGCAGGATGCGATAAATCGTGCGGATCGGCTAGCAGAATCGCGGGCGCTTGCTGAGTATCGAAGGGATACTCTTCAGCAAAGCGCTGATCAGTTTGCTGCGGGAGAGGGCCAACGCGCTGCAACTCTAGCGCTCACCGAAGCGCAGGTTGAAGGAGCGTCGTTAGACAACGAGGGAAAGCGGATAACTAATCAGACGGCGGGTCTTACGCTGAAAGGACAGCAAAATGACGTTATCAGAAATCAATACGCAGCTTTAGACATAATTGACCCTACAGATCCTAGTAAACTTAATCGCCCTAGGCTAGCTGAGGGTATTAGATCGGGTAACAAGCCCATAGTGGACGCCGTCCTTACCCAAATAACTTCTCAGATAAATATCCCCGCCGGGTCCAAGGCAGTTGGCATAGATACATTGCCAGACGGCGCGCTTGTTATTCGCATTCAAAATGAAGATGGGTCTATCGGCGTACTGACGGAAGATGGGTCGAGTGACCCTAATTCCAAAACTGTTCGATTTACACCTGAATCTCTAGCAAAGTACGCAGAGTGGGGTTATCAAACTGGTGTAGTAGCTAATAGCTCCCTCAACATGGGCGAGTTCCGTGGGATGCAAGGCGTCATCGAAGCTGGGTTTCAAAACGAAGCGGAAGTGGTTACTGCATTGCCACCGCAAGCACAGCGAGTGGCTTCAGCCGTTATTGCATCTGCCGAGACTGAAGAGGAGCGGGCGCAAGTTACTGATGCCATCGCTCAAGATGCGGGTTTAACTCCACGCGCTCAGGTTTTGTTAGAGCAACGTAGGCAGGCTCAAGAGAGAGGAAAACTGGGCGGCAATCAAGAACGCACTACTGCAAGAATTGCTGAAATCGATGCAGAACTCGCCGAGCTTGGTTTTAAGAATAGTGGTACTCGCACAGAAGCCGCGCAGATAGTTGCATCTACCGAAAATTTAACGGGTCCGCAAATAAATGAAGCTGTTGAAAGCGGCGCACTTACTGTTACCCCCGAGCTGCAAAGCGAAACGGCAGACATGATGCGTAAAGCGGGCGTGGAGGAGCTGCAGCAGCTGAAACGCCTTAAAGCGAAAGAGCTAGCATTAGCCAAAGCAGTACTTATGGCCTCGACAAAGGACTCGACACTGCGGAATAGCATCGCCACGCAAATCGATAACATTATCGAAACCGGTTCACCGTCCATGAGCCGGAAGGATGTTATTGATGACAGGCGCGCGGATAAGCAGTTGGAAGTAAGCTTCGGTAACTTGGAAGCTACGTGGGCGAGAATTGCTGCTCAAGAAGGGGCGACGAAGCAACAGAGGATTGATAATGCAGTAGAAGCGGCGAAAGCCTCCGTGGAAAATACGAGCAAAATCTTTTTTTCTGATGACGGCTCACCAAATCTTAGCACTACGAACGCGCAGAGATGGTCTAGAGAGGTTCTGCCGGGAGCGATGAGAGCGTTGCGACTAGCTACTTCTAATGAAGAAGCCGATGCAATCATGGACGGAATAAACCAAGGTGCCAGTTTAGCGTTAGCTAGCTACGCAGATGATCAAGGTCTAAGCATATTAGGTTTTGATGCTATTTATGAATCTGTTGCAAATTATTGGCGACCCGATGCAGATGACACTGCGTCTGCAACAGATTTTGCTGCAAGTCGAGTTGAAGTAACGAAGGATGCTACGGGCAACCCTGAATACTTTTATTTTTTAGACGCTAATATGGAGCAAACCGACAGGGCGGTAAGCGCGCGCAGAATTCAAGAAATTGATCCCGCGCTTTATCGTTTTTTACTTGACGCTGGGCGGAGAAACAGAGAAGCCATACTTAAAGCAAGAGCGGAAGGGTGAATAAGTGGCTGTCGATCCAGTCCGGCTATTTTTAGAGACGGATACTTCTCTAGCTGAAGCGCAGAGCGCGGCGTTTGATGACCGTTCAGCTCCCCGCCCAGCAGGGGGCGAGTTCGGTAGGGGTGTGCGAGCAGGCGCAGCAGGTTTTTCTGCCGACATTGAGTATTTCAAAGCGCTCGGAAATACCTTAGCTGGCGACGACGAAGCCGCTGCTAAGAATATTGAGCAGGCTCGTTATGACGAAGCTCGCGCTGCCAATTCCTTGCAGGGTATACAGCCCTTCGAAGAATTTCTTGAAGCCCCGACCTGGGACGGTTTTACACAGCAAGTAAAGAAAGGCACCGGGCAGATGCTGCCTTACGCGATAGGGACTATTTCTAGCGGTTTTGTAGGTGGTATTGCTGCTGCATTTGGAAAAAGCGTTCTTAGCACTGCGAGTCAAAAAACCGCTCAGAAGTTAGTAAAGGATGCGTTGCGTAAAAAAGCGGAAGGTATTGCTACCCCTGATGAGTTAAGACTAGCGGACGCGGCTTACAGTACTTTCAGACGCGGCGCGCTTGCGGGCGCATTTGGATCTGAGCTTGCACCATTAGCAGGATCAAATCTTTCCGACGCAATTGATGGTGGGCAGGAGCTTGATAGAGGGCAAGCACTAAGAGCGGTTGGGGTTGCTGTGCCGCAAGCAGCGATAGGAACGTTTGCAGACGTAGCTGTTTTGAAGCTGCTTGGAGATGTAGCGAAACGGAGGACTGTAAAGTCCGATAGCCTTTATGGACAGCTTGCGGCTGACATAGCGCGACGTACTGGTAAAGGCGCTGCTATAGAGAGCTCTACTGAAGTGCTGCAGGAAGGCATCGCAGTAGTCAATAAGTCTGATTTGGATGAAACATTTACTGCTGAAGATGCTCAATTACAGTTGGCGGAGGCGGCGTTCACCGGATTTTTTGGCGGCGGTGCGTTGGCTGGTGGCGCTACAGCTGGAGGAGCCGCTATTTCTGCAGCGCCCGGTGTTATTGCTAAAGGGGCTGAGCCAGTTAGAGCGGTGACTGAAAAAGTCGCTACGGTATTCGACAAAGTAAGGCGGTATAAAGACGACGCTCAGACGCAGCGTACAGAAGAGACGATTGCTGAAGAGACCGTAGGCGACGTGCCGCAGGGACAGACTCAGCCCGAAGCGGCGGCGGACATTAATGCTCAGCTGAGCGCAATGGTGAACCCAACCAGTAAGAAGCAAGCGGTATGGGTATCTGGTGATGAAGCTCAGTACAGCGCTCGCCCCAACAAATCCACTGAGATTACTGTAGATGGTCAGCTGGCATTTGCAGCTTTCATACCCGGTCGTGGGACAATCGTCAGTACTAGTCGGAAAATAGTCGACGAGGTAGTAGCGTCGGGAGCTTCGGACGCCGCAATCGGCACAGCGCTTGGGTATAGCAACGTAAAACCCCAGAGTTTTGGAAGCGGTGAATCGTTGTTAGTAGCGCGGGCGCTAGACGCAGACGGCAACGTCGTCTCCGAGGAATTAGCCAGCGAGGACACTATCGACGCGGCTATGGAGGCAGCGCGCGGTTTGATGCCAGAGGGCGGCAGTGTACAGCGCGTTGATGCCGAACAAGCACTTGAAGAGCGCGCCAAGCGGTTTAATGGAGAGCGAGGACCGACTGTAGAGCCTGTTGATGACGACCCTGACTCTTTCGACGCTCCCGATCAAACAGAAACACCTACATTTGGCTCTGAGTTTGAAGAGTTGTCTGCCTTGAAGTCAGAACTCGCGATGACTGAACAGGAAGGTGAGCGCACCATAGTCGAAACTTATGCGCCTAAGACTGATCCTGCGCGAACGTTCGACAACACTGAACAGGCTAGAGCAGATTATGTAGCGGCGTTTGGTGAAACAGACTTCAATTCGCCAGAGTTTGCGGGCATCAGTGAGTCTACGTTAAATCGCGCGGTCCAAGAGTCCCGAAACAACCCGAACTCAATCGTTGAGATCACCAAGAACCAAGACGGGCAGTTTGAGGTTGTGCGGACAGATTTTGACAAGCTCTATCGGTTCCAAGCTGGCGGCAAAGAGCTGCGTCTTACGCTGCCTGAGTTTATTAGCCGGGCTATTACTAAGGCGAAGCAGGGCAAGTTCTCGCGTCAGTCTGGCGTTGTTTTGATCGCGCCTGACGGTAAGACCCATCGCATCAATCTGGCAGACCTGACTTTCTCTGGGCAGAGGTTGGTAGAGAACAGAGAAGGTAAGCCCTTTGTCGGCGCAGAGCCGATACAGTCCGCACAGCAAGGGCTGTCAGAAGTGCTGGGTGATCTGCTGCTTGAGGGGTATCAGGTTGAGGTGCTCGGCCAACCTATTAACGAGGTACTGAGCGGGCGGGTAGATGAGAGACTAAATGTACCTGCCGCTAGGATTGCGGGTCAGACAATTGGCTTAGCAGATCTATTCAACGGCGTAAAAGATCCAAGCAAGCAGCGATTTATAACTGAAGACCAGAAGGCTGAAAATAAACGTCAGTTGCGTCAGACCTACAACGACCCCGCACTGCGGCAGAACGTGCCGTATCAAATGCCCCGCGAGACACGTAGCGAGGAAGTAGTCCCAGGTGACCCTGACTACGTTGAGGGACAACGTACCTTTAGGCAGGTGCCGATAGAACAAGCTGCCGAGGGCATGTCTGAGACCGAGGTGTTTGCCGGTGATCCCCGTGACGATATTGATCCTGATCGTCGTACCGGTCGCGCGCCCTTTACTGGCACGGGGGAGGCTGGCGCGGATCCAGTTTTTGCGCCTCCTCCGAAAGAAGATCCGCAGGGGTTTGATAGCCCGATTGTAAAAGGTGTCATAGACGACGTATTGAAAGCCGTCAAGCTCGTCAACCCCCCTCGTATATTCAACGGGGCGAGATTGGCACAGCTGTCTGATTTGCAGCTCTCAAAATTGTTTTCCGAGGTCGAACTTGTTGCAGTGAAACGAATGCTGCAGCGCCAGATCGACAATAACGAAATTGGTGGCAGTTACGATGGCAAGGTAAACATCGCTGTAATCAATAGTAGTGGCAACGCGTTAAGTGACGCGATGACTGCAGCGCATGAAATTGGACATGCGGTGTATCAGCAGGAGCAACAGGCCGCGCTGGAGAACGACGCACTACGACCACGACTTGTTGAGTCATACAAGCGTCACCCTAAGCATGATCGGTATGTCGAGCTTTACGGGTTCGAGAAAGGCTTTGAAGAGTGGTACGCCGACCAGCTGTCTCGCTGGGCGACGAAGCGCTACATCAACAAGGCTGCAAAAAGCATGGCTGATCGTCACTTCAAGGGACTAGCTGCAAAGTTACGTCAGATGTGGCGAGCCATGAAACAGGGATTCCGAGCACGTAAAGGACCAAAATCACCCGAGTTTGAACAGTACATCGAAGGCGTGGTGGCTTCTAAGAAGCAAAGCGCGTTCGTAAATGAAGTAGTGCGAGGGCAGGTTAAGTATCAGTACGGGGGCAGGCCAGCGCCTACCCAAATAACTGGGCAAGTTCAGGAAGATGCAGGTCCAGCACCCTCTGAGCCACCGCTTACCTTTACCGAAAAAGCCATGCCGCATGCGGTTAAAGAGGCTGTCGTCAAAGAGGGCGGCGAAGCGTTGGCGCGCCACTGGGAACGCAGCATTAGCCGTGCGTCTCGACCTTTGATGAAGTTTGTTGCAACCGCAGACGGCGTGCTGCGAATGCATGCAGGAAACCGAGTCGCGGACATGTTTTACCGTCGCTCTCAAGAAGATGGGTCTGGCGGTAATTTAGGCATGTTGCGAGCGTCGGCTTTGAAAGTCGCAGAATTTCAGAACACATTCGAAGATACCATCGGAAATTTAGATGACGCAGATGTGAAAGCAGCATTGCGTGAGGCCGCGTCGTCTGACGCTACAGAGACGCTGTCTCCCAAGGCTCAGCAAGTCAGACAGTTTTTACAAGACGTGTATACCGACTATATCCAGCCGTCGAATACAGACATCGGTTTTCAGAAAGACTATTTCCCGGTCTTGCTGAACATGCTGGAGATTGAAAATCGGACGGAAGAGTTCAAGAACCTGATCCTTGCTGAGCAGCAAGGCATCTCACCGGCCCGTGCAGAGGCGGCTATCTATCGGTTGCGACAGTACAGCCAAGCGATGCGTGACGACAAGCCGGTTGATTATGACCCGACTAACCCAGCGGCAGGCGTTGAGCAAGACATTATGCTCACGCGCGGTATCGACCGTAAAACGCTACAAGACGCGGGCTTCCTGCAAGAACCAGAGGAAGCGTTGGTGTCCTACCTGCGTCACGTTGCGAAGCGCGTTGAATTTAACAAAGCCACCAATAACGGTCTCGCGCTAAAAGAAGAGCTGTCGAAACTTTCCGAAGAGGATAGAGCGGCTGCGTTAGAGGTGCTGAATGCTTACATGGGTTATCAATCGAGTCCGATAAGCCCGCTATGGCGAAAGCTCAACAGCTACGGTCAGTTCCTACAGTTCGTCACGATTCTGCCTTTTGCCACTATTGCGTCACTTACCGACCTTGCGGGTCCGGTAATCAACTCAAAAGAGTTTTCTCTCCATACCTTCGGTATGGCTATGAAACAGATCAAAGACGGCTTGCGTGATCCTGAAGAGCGAAGACAGTTTGCAAGAGATGTTGGAGTTGTAACGAACGAGACTGTCGCTAACGGCTGGGTCACACAGGCCGAGCAGGATTACATGGACCCGAAGGTACGAAAGCTGTCGGACGCGTATTTTAGGGTCATCATGCTGGATCAGTTCACGCGGTTTAGCCGTGAGTTTGCAGCAGGCATGGGCGCTTCATTTATCACGCACCATGCGCGGAACGAATTTGATAACCCCCGTTCTGAGCGCTACCTGCGTGAGCTCGGTCTGACTGCCGAAGATGTGAACAAGTGGAACAAAGAGGGTCGTAAGTTCTCGACCCCTGAAGGCAAGAAGGTGAAGCAGGCCATCCAGCGTTTCACTGAGTCTTCGATCCTGCGACCCAATGCTGCTGAGCGACCGATCTGGGCATCTGATCCACGGTGGGCGTTGGTCTGGCAGCTGAAGTCCTACTTCTACGCTTATTCAAAAGTCATCGGCGGCGGAATCGTTCGAGAAGCGCAGTCGCGGATGGCAGAGAACCCCGGCGAACTCAACGCGGCGCAGATTAGCGCGACGCTGAGTGTGTTCGCCTTGGCAGCGGTTGCAACGATGCCGCTCGCCATGTTGGGCATGGAACTGCGCGAGTACGCGAAGACAGGGCTAGCGTGGGCGCTCCCCGGTGTCGAGCCGAAAGCGCGGTACTTCAGAACTGATCGCATGGATTGGGACGAGTACCTATTCGAGACAATCGACCGGTCAGGTTTCTTAGGCCCGCTATCACTTGGGGTAATGGCACATCAACAGTATCAATGGGATGGCCCTATTGGTGGGGCTACCTCAATCCTTGGCCCAACTGCAGAAACGATCACAGAAGCGTTAGAGAACGGTTGGCGTGTAGATCGCACGTTAAAAGATCGCTTGTTACCTGTTTACAACGTCCTATGAGGGGAAGGTCATGAAAAAGATAGCACTGGCAGCATTACTGGCGGCAAGCGTAGCGTCAGCGGAAACCGTTATTAACTATGAAGACGGGTCTACATACACGCTGGAAGCTAATCAGGAGATTTACATCAGCACTCCAGATAGCGCCTTATTCAAGCGGCAACTGATGAAGAACAAGGATACGTTTTTTCGTGTCCAAAAGCCTTGGTCTAAGCGTGATTACGTCCCCGATCCAGATGGTACTGATGACATGGCTATAGGCTCCCATGAATGGTGTAAAGCCTATATCCCGTGGCATGAAGGTTTAACCTTCGACATGATCTCTTGGCAGCGAGCCTGCGACACCAACAACGACGGCAAGTACGACGAAAATGACGACGGTTGGAGTGAGTAATGCTTGAAGCATTAATCGGCCCCGTTACGGGGCTTCTAGACAAGTTTATCCCTGACGCGGATGAGCGTAATCGTCTGGCCCATGAAATTGCCACCATGTCGGAGCGGCATGCTCACGAACTGGCGAAAGGTCAAATTGAGATAAATAAAGCTGAAGCGACGCACAAATCTATCTTTGTGGCGGGCTGGCGTCCGGCAACCGGTTGGTGCTGTTCAATCGCCTTGATGTGGCATTTCGTTTTACAGCCATTGGCTACGTTTGTGATTGCGTACACGGGTGTGGAAGCGCCCCCGCTTCCTGAGTTTGACATGGACAGCTTGCTGACAGTGCTTCTCGGAATGTTGGGGCTTGGAGGCCTGCGAACCTTTGAGAAAACCAAAGGAGTGTCACGCGAAAAATGACGCCCGAAAACCTTAATGCTTGGCGAATCATCCCCAGGTTATTAATGCTGGCGATGGTGGTTATGACTTATCGGGTCGTCGAGTGGTTTATGACGCTGCCCGCGCCAATGCCCGAGCAGGCGGCGATGGTATCGGTTATGACCGGAGCGTTAACGGGCGCGTTTGGCCTGTTTTTAGGGAAAAAAGAATGAGTGCGTTCAAATATTTCAAGTTGAGCGATTTCAACTGTCAGGAGACAGGCGAGAACGAGATGGATCTTGACTTCATTATGAGCTTGGATGAATTGCGAGAAGCGTGTGGCTTTCCATTTGTCATTACTTCTGGTTATAGATCTCCCAGACACAGCCTCGAAGCTAAAAAAAGTTCGCCCGGTCAACATGCTCAAGGGATTGCAGCAGATATAGCGGTAAGTGGTGGGGCGCAGCGATGGACTATCGTAACAAAGGCGATAGAGCAAGGATTTACCGGAATTGGAGTAGCAAAAACCTTCATCCATGTGGATCGGCGTGATAGTTCTCCGATGCTATGGACTTACGTTTGACTATTAGCAGTGGTAATATAAGATATGGCTTACTCGGATACACTCGAACTCGTTCAGGGAGATACGCTGCCGAGGGTAGTAGTTACTCTGAAAGACGCTAGCGAAGCTGCTTCGGGGGCTACGCTCGACCCTAATAATCCTGATACTTGGGCCCCAATTGACCTTAACGGGGCGACTGTGAAATTACGTATCAGGGAGCTTGGTTCATCGACTGTTAAGTCAACTTTGACGATGACCGTCAGTGACCCTGACAACGGTATTGCTACGACGGATTTTCCTGCACCCGCGCTGGATACAGCAGGCATTTTTGAGGGGGAAATCGAAGCCACATTCCAAGACGGATCAATCCAGACAGTAGTTGACCTACTGAAATTAAAGGTTAGAGCCGCTTTCGGATGATTCGCGCTTCTATACAACGAGTCCTGCTGCAAGCCATTAGCCGGGCTAATGGTCAGATTTCTGCGGCTGACGTTCGCACGGCGCAGATGATTGCAACGAATGTACATCTGGATTCGGGTTCGTTGGTTGTTGGCAAGGTGCGATACCTTACGGAAGACCCTTTATTTATTGATCTTATCCAGTTTGCGGTTGATAAAGCCCTCGCAGATTCTGCTGGCATCAATGAGCTGTTTGCAGCGCACTTGTTCAAGAATGTCTCTGAAGTTGTCTCAATGGGCACGGTGTCAGATATCGTCACAAAGGATGTCGGTAAAGGTCTAATCGACGTGCCAAGTGCCGCAGAGTTGCTGACGTATGGTTTTGACAAGCGGCTTGTTGATGCTGGGGTTGTAGCAGATGTGGCTGCTAAAGCATTTAGCCGCCCGGTAACGGACTCTTTTAGCAGCTCAGACGCATATACAAATGCGTTCGGGAAGAATCCCAGCGAAACGCCCGCTGTCACCGACGCGCAAGTATTTGTCGTAGGTAAGGCCTTATCGGATGTCACAGGTATAACCGAAGATTTTCAGCGGGTAATGGCGTACAGCCGTTCGTTTTCTGACTCAATAGTTGTTACTGATTCAATTTCCCCGAATGTGGTTCAGGGGTTGAACCAAATTCCTCAAAATTCGGCTGGCGTGGCAGATGTGGCCGCAATTGGTTTTAGTAAGCCGTTGTCTGAGTCGCCCACAGCCACGGACATCAGCTCTTATAACTTTGGCAAAACTTTGAGCGAATCCCCATCCGTTTCTGAGCTGCTTGCTAAGTCTATATCTTCAGGGAAATCAGACACCGCAGAGGGCACAGATTCCGCGCTGATTTTGCTTGAGAAAAATCTAGGGTCCGGCATTAGCACTGGAGATACGGCAGACGCGTCCGAAAGCATTTCACTCGCTGTATCGCTAGTGAAAGTAGAAGCACCGTCTGTTTCGGAGACTATAGCTAAGTCTTTCTCTAAAGCTATTTCTGATACAGCTGATATCAGTGAATCAGCAAGCTTTTCGGAAGGTGTCATAACAAGCAACACAGCAGACGCTTCCGATTCGACAGCCTTTTCTTTTAGTTCGATCAAGACCAACACATTTGACGCAGCCGACGCTTACGCTGCTGCGTTCTCAAAAAATCTGGAAGACCCCGCTAACAGCTCCGACTCGGGCGTTCTTCTGGCTCAGGGCTACGTCAGTAGCACTGATTACTTCAGCGACGACTTTGTCGGAGTTAAACGAACCCTCACCTAAAGGATATAAGCCATGATCATCGATGGACTCAAAGCGAAGGGAACACTGGACATTGTAGTTCGTGGCCCTGACGGAAAAATCAAAGACGAGAAGAAGGTTAACAACCTGATTGTCGACACTGGATTAGATTACATTGCTTCGCGCATGAAAGACGCTACTGCTACAGCTATGTCTCACATGGCAGTGGGCACTGGTTCAACTGCTGCGGCAGCGGGCGACACGACTCTGGGAACAGAGCTGGATCGTAATGCGCTTACCAGCACCACCGTAACCAATAACGCGATTGCTTACGTGTGTAGCTGGGCTGCAGGCGACGGAACTGGTTCATTAACCGAAGCCGGTATCTTCAATGCTGCTTCAGCAGGAACCATGCTCTGTCGCACGGTCTTTGGCACTGTGACCAAAGGCGCAAGCGACAGCATGACCATTACGTGGACTATTACGGTCTCAGCTACCTAATATAGGAAACGACGATGGCAACCATTGTCACTCGTAGTGGAAAGGGTTCACCTCTGACTAACACAGAGGTGGACTCTAATTTCACTAACCTAAATACAGACAAGATCGAGGACGCTCCATCTGACGGGAATCAGTACGCCCGTCAATCTGGCGCATGGGCAGCGGTGTCTGCTGCGGCGACGGTTGTCACGTCCAGCACAGCGCCGTCTTCTCCCTCTGATGGCGATGTCTGGTATTCAGAAAGCAATGGCGTCACGTATGTGTATTACGACGACGGAACGTCTTCGCAATGGGTGGCTACTGGTGCACCGACTGGTTCGCTAGGTGGTTTTAGCAATCTGTCTGAGATGAGTGACGTAGCAATCACGTCTGTTCAAGATAAAGACATCCTCGTTTACGACAGCGGAACTTCTAAGTGGATTAATGAAGCGCCTGTTATTGAGCAGTGGGAAAGCGGAACGCTGACCTTCGGCGCGAGCACAAACTCCGTTGTTAGTTCAGGTTGGGCGCGGCAGACAAATATTAACGGCGCAATGACGCAGACATCTGGTGTTTTTACCTTCCCTTCTACTGGTCATTGGCTTGTTAGAGCTGACTTTTCTTTTTACGGCACTTCCTCTTCAAATCGGACTGCAGCAATTCTTGGAGGAAGTATAGAAAAAACTACAGACGGCTCGACCTACTCGAACCTCACTGGGAATAGCTTTGCTGATAGATCGCATCAGACTAGCTCTTCTAACACGGCGGAGCATAATTCAACAGCCACGCTTTCTTTTGTTTTTGATGTAACTAGCACTAGCACACATAAAATAAGGCTTAGAGCCAAATCAGACTCAAACGCTGCCTCAAGTGACAAGTTAGATGTTCATGTGCTGTTTCAGCGATTAGGGGCGACCTAATGGCTACGGTTGTCACAGTATCAGGCAAAGGGTCGCCGCTCACCGCCACTGAGATGGACGCCAATTTCTCTAACCTAAACACAGATAAGTTAGAAGATGCGACTTCAGATGGCTCCCAATACATCCGACAAAACGGGTCGTGGGCAACATTTACCGTAGATGCGCTTGTTGAGACATCGTCCACAAAACCCTCGAACCCAATCGACGGCCACGCTTGGTTCTCCGAAAGTAACGGAGTGACCTACGTGTACGACTCAGCTTCGGGCGATTGGATTGCGGTGGGGACATCAACTGGAGAGTCTGGCGTCCGCTCTTTAGCCGCAATGCAGGATGTAAACCTAACATCTGTCACGGCGGGCAACTCTTTGAGTTACGAGAGCACGTCTTCTGATTGGCTAACTTCTAATAAAAACAGCTTTGTTCATGGTGTTGCGTTTGGGACTTATACCCTTACGGCTGGAACGTGGCTTGTTGATGTAAGGATGTCTATCGGAAAAAGCACGGCGTCTGGTGGTGTCCCCAGCGCCTCAGTACGACTGGAGACTAATGACGGAAATGGGTGGGTGACGCAGAACCCATACGACTTATGGTTCGGGGGTTTTGCAGCTACGGCAACAATTCGTGATAACTCGGCAGATGAGCCTTTAGAAGGCGCTTGGGTGCGGCTCGTGTCTGTTAGCAGCTCTTATCAAATCAGGACTAGTTATGACCAATTTAACAGAACGGGCGATATTTCTGCTGAAGTAACAGCCGTCAAGGTCGGAGACGTTTAATGAATTTCCCAGACAACCCATCAGGCGGCGACCTTTTCAACGGATTTATCTATAACGCCACACTCGGCGTGTGGGACGTTGCCACATCTGACGGATACTTCGCTGTTACCAACAATGCTTCTAGTGCTTATGTCTTCAACGGATTCGGCACCGATAGCGACAGTAACCCGACGCTTTACCTGCACAGGGGTAAGACTTACGAGTTTGCAGTAAACGCCACCGGCCATCCGTTCTACATCAAGACGGTATCTGGCACCGGCACGGGCAACGCTTACTCCGATGGTGTAACCAACAACGGAACTGCTAGCGGGACGATTAAGTTTGTTGTTCCGCAGGACGCGCCGTCTAAGCTTTATTACAACTGTTCTGCTCATGCTGCGATGGCAGGGGAAATTATCATCCCCAGGGCTGCACAAATTGATGATCTTAGTGATGTAGATACATCGACGACAGCGCCGACTGATGGGCAGGTTCTAACTTGGGACAATGCGAACAGTAAGTGGGAGCCTGCTACAGCGAGCGGCGGCATTGCGCTGACTGACATTTCTGTTACGACCAACACCGCAGGTACAGCGGCGCTTGCATACAGCAACAGCACCGGAGTGTTCACTTATACGCCGCCTGACTTGTCGGGCTACCTGACAAGCATTTCAGGTCAGAGTATTGAGGACTTGTCTGATGTAAACACTATGACCCCAACAGACGGGCAAGTGCTTACATGGGATAACGCAAACAGCCGGTGGGACGCTGCCTCGCCATCAGGCGGCAGTTATAACGATGCCAGTGTAGACACGCACCTCAACACTAGCACAGCCGCCACCAACGAAGTTTTGAGTTGGAATGGCACAGATTACGATTGGGTGGCACAGTCTGGAGGAGGCGGGGCGTCGGTAACTACCGCAGATACAGCACCAAGCTCTCCGTCAGATGGTGACCTCTGGTACGACACAACTACTCTGCGCCTTTATGTTTACTACGACGACGGCACATCTTCGCAGTGGGTCAAGGCGAACCCCTCTGGCCCATCAAACCCACTTGTTGCTGTTCAAGAAACCGCGCCAAGTAATCCTAGCACGGGGCACATGTGGTTTGACCCTAATGCGCTAAAGACCTACATCTATTACAACGACGGCGATTCAAGCCAGTGGGTTCAGGCTAACCCGACAGGTGGCGGCAGCAGTGGTATAGCTCTAACTGATCTTTCTGTCGGCGCAGAAGGGACTGCTAGCGGTGATGGGTCGGTTACTTACAACAACACTACCGGCGTGTTTACTTACACGCCGCCCGATTTGTCTAGCTATTTGACCAGTTATACAGAGACAAACAATTTAACTGCAGCTGTGACTTGGGCGGACGTACCGGATGCGAATATCACGCAGACCAGTGTCACTCAACATCAAGCCGCGTTGTCGATTACTGAATCGCAAATCAGTGACCTTGGCACATATTTAACTAGTGTGGCGTTAAATGACGTTTCAGATGTAACTATTACAACTGCGGCTAACGGCCAAGTTTTGAAATACAACGGTACTGCATGGGTTAACGCTACGGATTCTAGCGGTATTGCGTTGACCGATCTTTCTGTTACGACTAACGCGGTAGGGACCGCCGCGCTTAGCTACAACAGTTCGACAGGCGCATTTAGTTACACGCCCCCAGACCTGTCTAGTTATTTAACGAGCTACACTGTTACTCAAAGTGATGTGACTGCTCACCAAGCTGCATTATCTATTACGGAAAGTCAGATTAGTGACTTTGGCACATATTTAACTAGTGTGGCTTTGAATGATGTTTCAGACGTAACAATTACAACGGCGTCTAACGGCCAAGTTTTAAAATACAACGGTACTGCGTGGGTTAACGCGGCAGACTCCGCCGGTATCGCGCTTACTGATCTCTCTGTTACTACTAACGCTGCAGGCACGGCAGCGCTTAGCTATAACAACACCACTGGAGCGTTTAGTTACACGCCGCCTGATTTGTCCTCGTACCTAACATCGGAGACGAACAATCTTACAGCGGCTGTAACTTGGGCAAACGTACCGGACGCAAACATCACACAATCTTCTGTAACGCAACATCAAGCGGCGTTGTCTATCACAGAGTCTCAAATTTCTGATCTCCAGTCTTATCTGACGAACATTGCTGGTCAGAGCATAGAGAACCTGTCCGACGTAAATACCATGACGCCGACTGATGGTCAGGTATTAACTTGGGACAACGCAAACAGTCGGTGGGATGCTACAACTCCGTCAGCTGGAGGCGGCGGAAAATGGACAGAACTGGCAACAGCAACAACAGATAGCACCGGTGCAACCGCTGTTAACCTTGATGGTATGACTGCCGCCTATAACATCTACAAAGTTATAGGGGAGTTTGATCATGATTACGATGGGGCTGCGTATCTGCGTGTTCGTAGGAACGGGGTTACTCAATCAGCGTCGGAGTATTCCTACACTAATAAAGCTAACCGGTACGGTACAGATACGTTTTCCACTGTAGCCGACAATGGAGCAAATAACTGGCCGTTGTACGCCACATATACTACAAATGCGGAGTATCCGTTTTGGTTCGAGATTTTCATAGTTGTTGATAACAACCGGGCTACAACAGGAAAACGAGCTTTTTACCATGGTCGCTCTGCAAGTACTACAACTAGTGGGACGGTGTACGCGATTAACAACATGCTCACCGGACTTTATTCTGGGACTGTATCTGGCAGCAATCAGATTACCGGCGTGTCAATTATTAGGACAGGTACTGGAACTATGAAAACTGGCAAATTCGGTTTGTATGGGTGGAAAGTATGACGTACAGATACGCCGACTCTAACGGCCAGCATGAGATTTCTGAAGCAGAATACCTGTCGTTATTCGGCCCTCCCGCCGATCTTCCTGACGGAGACGCTCTTGTTGCTATACAGGTACGTGCTGAGCGAGATGGCTTGCTGCTGGTATCTGATTGGACACAGGTCGCTGATGCGCCTTTGTCTTCTGAAAAAAAGACAGAGTGGGCCACCTATAGGCAGAGTTTGCGCGACATAACAAGTCAGGAAGGCTTCCCGAACAATGTTAGTTGGCCTACGCAACCGGCGTAAGGAATTAGAAGATGGCAGTTAATTTCCCAAGCAACCCCACTAACGGCCAGACGATTACGGTCAGCGGGATTACTTACGCCTATGACTCTACGCAAGGCGTTTGGTCTGACAGCCCCCAAGGTTTGACTCAGGCCATCGACGCGCTCACAGACGTAGATACGTCCACAGTAGCGCCGACCAACGGGCAAGTGTTGCAGTGGAATAGCACGGATAGCGAGTGGCAACCGGCTGATTCATCTGCTGGCGTCACGGTTTACGCAACAATCAACGATCTGCCTTTGAGTGGAGTGGCAGAGGGGTCGATGGCGCTAGTCGATTCTACGGACAAGCTCTATATCTTTAGTGATTCGGGTTGGTACTCAATCAGCATAGTGAACACTACGCCTTCTATCAGCGGCGTTAGCGCTACTTACACCCTTGCTACAGATGGCACGGCCACCACAGTCACGGTTACTGCCACTGACCCAGAAGGCGTCCCGCTCACCTACAGTATTGTCAGCGATACGTCAGGGAATGTTGCGACGGTTACCCAAGGCACTGGATCGAACACTAACCAGTGGACGATCACGCCGAGCACAAACACTGCGAACGCAGGCAGTTTCACTCTGGTATTTAGAGCTAGCGATGGCACAAACGTCGCGTCGGCAAGCTCTACGTTTACGCTTCAGTTTTCAGTTGAAAACAGTAACTACACCACAGCGCTAATTACTTCTGTGGGTGCTAATAATGCAGTCAATAATTCGTTTACTGATTCTTCTACTAATAACCACACGATTACTGCTAGCGGCAACGTAACGCAGAATACGTTTAGTCCGTATCGACACGGTGGGTATTCGACTTATTTTGATGGGGCTGGTGATTATTTGTCACTTAGTAGCGTTGCTTTAGGCGCATCAGAATTTACACTCGAATTTTGGGTGTATTTACCTAGTAGCGTTGGCGCATCTCAATCAATTATCGATTGGCGACCTAGCAATACTAATGGAAGCTATATTGCTGTTTGGATCGATTCTACTGACAAAATTGGCATATATTCAAATACACAATGGGCTTTACTGTCTGCTTCAGCTTTACCAATAAGCCAGTGGGTTCACATTTGCTTTGTTAGAGATTCGAGCAACATAATTAAATTATATATTGATGGTGTTGTAGAAACTTCAACATTTACATCATCTACTAATTACACGGCAGTAACAAACCGACCATTAATTGGGACAAGCGCTTACCACCTTGGTCTCGGAGGTGCTCAATATGAATTTCAAGGATACCTTACAGATTTTCGCTGTGTAAGCGGAACTGCTATAACGCCAGCCTCCGGTGGCCCAACAGAGCGTCTCACAGCGGTTACGAACACAAAACTACTAACGTGCCATTTGCCTTACATAGCAGACGGCTCAACTAACGCTCACTCTATTACTGTAAATGGCAACACCAAGACAGAGGCATTTAGCCCCTACGAACACGCTGGTTATTCGACTGCCGACCATGGCGGGTCGATTTACTTTGATGGCTCTGGTGATTACGCAGTAGTTGCAAACGATGCGTCGTTGCAAATGGGGACTGGTGATTTTACTTTTGAATGGTGGTGGAACCCCGATCACTACGCAACAATGCGCCCTCTTTGCGTTCTAGGAACAGGCGCGGGGTCTTGGTCAATCGTGATGCTTTCAAACGGCACATTTGACTTCGTGTTTGGTACTAGCGCCGTTTTCACTTCGTCTATTAATTACGCAATTAATAAGTGGACTCACATTGCTATTGTTCGAGAAAGTGGAACTGTTACTTGTTACGTTGATGGTGTTTCACAACGCACAGCGTCTAACAGTTACAATCAAAACGCGACGACGGGGATAGGCATAGGATACGACAGCGCCGCCCCCTCTCAGGTGTTTAAGGGTAGTCTTGCGGATGTGCGTATTGTAAAAGGCACCGCCGTCTACACGTCCGCTTTTACCCCACCCACAGCCCCCCTAACGGCTATCACCAACACCTCTCTGCTCCTTAACGGAACAGACGCTGGCATTATTGATAAGTCACAGTCTGTCAAAACAATCACGTTAAACGGCGACGTTAAGTCGTCTACTACTCAGAGCAAATACCTTACTTCGTCTATGTATTTTGATGGGACGGGGGATTATTTAACAATGTCTCCTTCAAATCTTTTTGCATTCCGAACAGGAGATTTTACTATAGAAGGTTGGGCATATATTACTGCCAGTGGTGATAAAGGGTTATTTCAACAAGGAACAAGTAATTTTCCTGCAACAAATACTAACTCTGTGGCACTTCAAATCACTAACGCAGCCCCTGCAGATTCTGAATGGGCAATATATGCTGCAAACGCTTATCATGAATCCACAGTAAATTACGCTTTAAATCAATGGTATCACTTTGCAGTCGTGAGAGCGTCCTCTGTTACAAAGCTTTACATCGATGGTACTCAGGCTTTATCTGTAGCGGATACTGCAGACTATACTGGAACTTATTTTGGAATAGGCAGTATTTATGGGGCGGCTAACGCGCAATGTTTTAGCGGCCACATATCTGACTTCCGAATCACCAAAGGCCTAGCCCGCTACACATCCAACTTCACACCACCATCAGCCGCTTTAGAGGGTTAACAGATGGCCGCGTATAACTTTCCCAACTCACCTTCTGACGGCGACACGGTAACCTCGAACGGGATTACTTACACCTACAGCAGCTCGAAGACGCGCTGGGATGGTGCAGCACCATCAGGTTCAAGCACCACGGTATATGCAACGATTGATGATCTGCCCCTATCTGGTGCATCAACCGGCGACCAAGCGTATGTATCGGGCAATAACCGCCTGTACATCTGGAATGGCACCGGCTGGTATAACATTGCGCTGATTAACACCACGCCTAGCATTAGCGGTGCGGCGTCGTCTTATACTTTAGCAAGTGACGGCACCGCTACTACAGTCACTATAACGGCGACCGACCCCGAAGGCATCCCGATCACTTATAGCATCGCGTCAGATACCTCTGGAAACGTGGCGACTGTCACGCAGGGTACTGGAGCTAACACCAATGTCTTTACTATCACGCCATCAACCAATACGGCTAACGCGGGTACGTTTAGCCTGACGTTTAGGGCGAGCGATGGGGTAAACATTGCTACAGCCGTTAGCAGCTTTGAGCTTCAATTCTCAGTCGCAAATAGCAACTACACCACAGCGCTTATCACTTCTGTCGGCGCGAACAATGCAGTTAACAATTCGTTTATTGACTCCTCCACAAACAGCCATACGATTACCGCTAACGGTAACGTAACGCAGGGCGCGTTTAGTCCCTATAGGCACGGCGGGTATTCGACTTATTTTGATGGGAACGGGGATTATCTAAAAGTAGCAGACTCTACAGAACATGAATTTGGAACGGGCGATTTTAGTATAGAGTTTTGGTGGTGGCCCGAATCATTGACAGGTGGAACAGGAGGTTTACATATTGCTATCTCTGCTCCAAATGATAGTCATAATCAATTAATTTATAACGAATCAACTTATTGGTATTATGGAGCAGGAAGCGGTGGAGCAGTCAAAGTAGGTAGTAGTGGAAATGGGCCAGCTACTGCAAAAGCTTGGAATCATGTAGTTCTTTGTAGAACTGGAACTACTTTGAGTATATTCCATAACGGCACAAGAACAGGATCTACAACTTCATCTTATAGCGCAGATTTTTCTAATGCCTCTATCGGACGTTATGATAGCGGAGGCTATGAAATAGATGGTTATATACGTGATATGAGATGGCTAAAAGGCAGTTCAGCATACGATGCTACTCAAACATCTATCACAGTTCCCACTGAACCACTAACAGCAATTACTAATACAACGCTACTCACTTGTCACTTGCCTTACATAGCGGATGGTTCGACAAACGGTCACTCTATTACTGTAAACGGTAATACCAAAACAGAACCCTTCAGCCCCTATACCCACGGTGGTTATTCGACTGCCGACAACGGGGGGTCGATTTATTTTGATGGTACGGGCGATTATTTAACTGGCCCTAGTGATTCTTCATTTAATTTTACTGGAGAGTTTTGCGTTGATTTTTGGTATTACGGGGATGTAGTCAAAAACGGCACTGTTT
>Ga0196905_1000238_pt1 | contig 22334 bp, 31 predicted proteins | sample CB_VirMetaG_3_FD_169098 | JGI IMG/M metagenome (GOLD analysis project Ga0196905, IMG submission 169098) | Freshwater to marine saline gradient viral communities from Chesapeake Bay - CB_1508_1S Viral MetaG (v3) (version 3) | ecosystem: Environmental > Aquatic > Marine > Coastal | place: USA... | reverse complement strand
TGTCATCGCTAGTCTTGTGGTAAAGATTGTTACTAGAATCTAGCGCGAGTATGTGGCCACTATTCTGCTGTATCTTGGTAAACTGATTGGTTGACAGCTCATAGGCGTAAGCTGGGATATCGCTGAAAAACGTGGACCAATCAAATGGAAAGCCAGTAAGCGAGAGTCCTCCATAAACTATCGTTCCAGTTGACGGATAGGTTAGTACGTGAGCCTCACCACCACCACCTCCAGTACCAAGGCCCGAGATGTTGTCGATGTTCGCTGTATCAACTCCGATAATCTTACTCATAGCTCAAGCCAAGTGTTGTCAGGTTTGAAGTAGATGGTTCTGTTTGTCGCGTCCACGACATGGCCTACGACACGCACGAAGTCACCTGCTGTGCTAGGGGCTGTATTTGTTACAGCGCCATCAGTTGTACTCATGTACACAGCAGTGCCTTTCTTGGTTGTTGTTGGGAGCAGGGTGGTGGTAGTTGCCGTAGACAACTTAATTACCCCCTCCACCAGAAGTTCGTCACCACTAGCTGCGTCCGTCACCACCGTGAGCATGCCTGTAGCGGCAGCGGCGTTAGACTGAGCGCCTGTAGCCGTGACGTTTGTAGCACCAAAGCTCACCAGCGTACCAGCGGTAGCAGCAGGCGCTGTGCCGTAAGCGTTAGTGATTAGTCTGGCTCCGTCTTGGAACTCACCTATGTTTGTTGGTGCCGTGAAGGACTGAGACATGTTCGCGCTACCACCACCTCCTGACGCACTGAGAGTGTCAGCCGTCATAGTCAGGTTAGTTCCAATCGTAGCGTAAGTGAGCTTGCCCTCAGAGTCATCCCAGAAGACGAGCTTGTCGGCTCCTGCATCTTGTGAGCCGAGCACTTGACTTGCACCCATACTCAAAACGTCGCCCGCGTTCGCGTTGATTGAAACGTCCGTACTGTTGTCCGTACCTACAGGGTCGAAGTCAACGCCTGATGTGGGTATTGAAGGCGTGTTCGCAATATCAGTGTTGTAGTCAACTTGATTTAAAAGTAGCGTCTGACCACTAATCCTAATGTAGTCGTAAATGCCAGAAAGCGTGACGTCTGTAGAATTATCCGTACCGACAGGGTCAAAGTCTACTCCCGACACTGGGATAGATGGGGTGCCGCTCAGGTCAGAGTATGCTCCGCTAGTAGCTACGTCTGCTAGAGTGGTGGGTGTAGCAACACCAGAGGCATTACCTATCCATGTCTGACCGTTAGGTATGTTGGGGACATCGTTAGACCTGCCAGCACCCATGACAATACCAGACACGGTGTTGGCACTTGTGTTAACATTGATGATGACACCAAGGTTCTGAATGGCATTAGTTCCAGTCGGCTTGGTTGTCGTCCACCCACCACTAGAGCCTAGGTAAACTGTCTGTCCCTCTGTATATATGGAGGCGTTAGGAACGCTTACATTGTTTATGAAACCAACGGCAATAGCATCACCCTCTACATCGTCCGCAATGTCTTCATTCAAGACAAAATGAGCTGGGTAGTTTGTGGCTGCATCTGCAGCGATAACCTCAGCAGCGTTGCCAGAAGAGCCAGTGACGTGAACTGGAGTTCCTTTCGTAAGAGTTGCGCCACTAACATTCTTAACAGTCTCCGTGATATACTTTGGGTTAACATCTATCTTAAGGTCACCATTGTCTACGGAAACCGTTGCGTTATCATTGCCACTAACGAGGGACTGAAATGAAAGAACGCCAGAACCTTTGGTCGAGAGGAACTGACCGCTTGTCCCGTCAGACGACGGGTAGGTGATGTTGTTAATCTTAACCCCATTGTCCATAGCCACTATGCGGTCTGAGCCACCAGAGGTTCTTACAGTGAAGTCACCGCCCTGAGCAACAACGAAATCAAGGCCAGCGTTAAGCGTGTGGTTTCTTGCTGACGACACAGTAAGGTCTGCAGTAGCCATGTTGTCGCTAGAGCCACCGCCAAGTGTCGATAGGTCAACAGTCACAGTAGAGTCCTGGCTCTTCTCGTTCGTCTGAGTCAAGGTCAGCACACCCGCACCGTCAAGAGACAAGCCAGTTGTTGTGGTGTGCCTCTGTTTGTTGTTCTCGAACAGTTTGGCGCTTGCATTAAATACCAGCACATCTCCGTTTTGAGGATTGGTCATGCTGATGCCGACTAGATTCTTTAGGCTGCCTAAATCACCAGAACCAGAATCAAATATCTCATTAAGCCTAGTAACAACTTGGTCTCTAGTGGCCCCCATAGATGCGGATGTATTTCCAGCCAAGTCAATGACCTCTCTGAAATCCCCAAACGGCCAGCTCAAAATCACTGGGGCGTTATCAACAGCATACTTAACATCTATAGCATTAACATCACTAGTGTTTGCCGTGGCTATAAGCTCACTGTCATTATCTACTCGAACGACGGTAGATGAGCCAACGAAGGTGAGCGCAACATTGTTGTCCTTAAGTCTAACTTTAATTAAAGGCATATCAAGGTGTTACTGTAAGTGAGAACTTGATTCCGTTTATTCCTGCACTACCCACCCAACCAGCTTCATCCTTAATAAGGAACCTGACTTTTATACTAGCTACGCCAGTACCAGCGGGGCTGTTAGGTCCGTTAATTCCTAGTTGGTCCCCTGGTATAGACACCAAGGGGAACCCGTAATAATTATCTCCTGGGGTACCTGTCGTATTAAATGTATGGAGGATGTATTCCTCGTCTGACAGCTCTTCACCCGCATCATTGTATGACTGCACTCTTATTGAGAACGTGACGGACTCTGTAACAATCGTATTAACCTGAACAAACAGTGCGTTGTTCGTGTATCCACTGGCTGGCTCAACAACGATGGTTTTGTTTGGGTATTGAGTAAGGGCATTATTAAGGCCCTCCTCAATAGTAAACCAGTCCTGAGCAACATTAACCGTTGTGGCGAAGTCTCCCGAGTTTACAGCGGCGTCGCCTGCACCGATGTCAAGCACCTGACCCAAATCGAATGGTCCCGAAGTTGGCGGGGTAGATGTAATCGTAACCGTGGTTGGTGAGGCCGTTTCTACTTGACCAAACTGCGTCAAGAATTCGAGCAAGTCACCCGTAGAGACTTGACCGTCGTTATTGATGTCGCCAAGAAGTCCACTGGTTCCAGTATAAGCTTCTGTACTTCCGTAACCAGAGTCTATCAAAGCCTGAAACAACGATGTCGTTATAGCGCCATAGAGCTCCTGAATGTCCATGTGCTTTAACGAATCGCTGTCAGCATCATGAACCAGCATGTAGAATTTGTCGGGGTCGGCGCTACCGACAACACTGCCAGCTGGCTCCCCCGCCCCGCCCTCAATCTCTGGCGTGTCAATTATGGTTTTCCAAACCCATTTGCTTGTGTACAGTTCACCAGATGAATCCTCAAGTGTAAGGAAATATCCTTTGTTGTTAAGGTCTGGTGGCCCTATTGGTAAAGCAAAGCTATGGCTACTCGAAAGCGATGTAGGAGCAAATACTGAGATAAAGTTCTCACCATTACTCCCCGCCTCATAGATAGACAAGGCTCCCTGGTTAAACGTATTCCCACCGCTTTGAAATGGACGAATCTGAACCGACCCAAATAATTCAGTTACTGATGTAGAGTCTCCATTTACGGCAGAGAATCTAGCAATAAGAGGTGATAAACTATCAAGCGACCCGCTATCACCCTTTATTGTAAGGCTGGTAGAGTTCTGGGCCCCAATGATTCTGTTACCGCTAAGGTTCTGATTGTGGGTAGCAAGACTTGTGTCGGTTACTGAGCCGTCACCAAGGTCTGCTGTAGTAAGTATTCTTTGCCAGGTAGCCATTACTTCTTCGTTCTGGGACTGGGCTTAGCCTTGTCGGGCTCTGCTTCAGTCTCAGACAAAGATAGTGACTCAGCGATACTGTTGAGTTTGTCTACAAGAACGATGACGGCCTTGGCGTCACCAGCCTTGATTGGTGTCATCGCAACTGCCTGAAGCAAGAATACGACTTCATCTTTTGTTAGGTGTTCCATCTAACTTCTTTTGAATTTTATTTACTATTTCTGAAACTACGAGTACGTCCTTTCCAGAGAACGTAGACTCGGCTATCATCATAAGTATGTACCTAAGCTCGTCATCAGAGAGCACGCTGTTGTCAGCCATGCTAGGCTTAATCTTATCCAAGAAACTCATAGCGTTATGCCGTTCTTATGTAGAACTCATTGCCGCCTGGTTGAGGAACCGACACCAATGTACCAATACCAGCTCCATTGTCACCAGCTCCAGGCACAGACTGTAAATCAGCAAAATCCATAATCATAACGTTGCCCTGGCTTTGGGCTGGTGACGAAGCATAGTTTCTTGTGGACTCAGAAGCCTCTGAAGGTTTTGCCTTCCACCCAGTAAGGCGTGACTCAGACTCGTCGTGAATAAACTGAGCGTAGTGCGGCGTAGCATTAACGGTACCTACAGAAAGCTTAATTCCGCCCTCGCCCCCAAGAGTGCTTTCATAAACGGCGGTGGTTACGGAGGTGTCGCCAATCTGAATGAGCGGGTCTTCAACAGTAAGCTGCTCCGTGTTTAGCGTCGTTGTGTTTCCAGAAACAACAAGGTCTCCACCGACAGTCCAGTCTCCAGATATTGAACCATTACCCAAGTTGTCAAGCAAGAAGTGATTTCCCTCGCTTTGTCCCACAGTGAGGGACAAAATGTCGTCGCTTTGGTCATAGCCCATGACAGCAAACGTGGTGCCATCAGTTTGAAAGGCAATAGCCTCACCAGACTTGAATCCAAGCTGAAGGACTCCGTCTGCATCGAGATTTAGTGCACCGCCGTTTGTAGCAAGAGTCTGGTTCCCAGATTCAAATGTGACGGTGTTTGATACAGTAACAGCCCCCTGCCCTGTCACATTAAACTGCGATGAGGAAAAAGATGCTACACCAACAGCGGTCGTGGAAGCAATATCGGCGTCAATCTTGATAGCTCCGTTATAGCCAGCTTGCGGTGTGCCAGTTCCTGTGGTTATACCTGTACCTCCAAAGATGTTATACTCTACCGTTGCGTCATTCGAGGCGGAGACGCTGCCGCTATCCATGGTAAATCTTACCGTATTTACAGAGCCCGCACCGAGATTAGTAATTGTTTGAGCTACGTATTCATATACGTGGTCCTGAGTAACCAGGTCGTTTCCGTCGTTAACAATACCATCCGCGCCCGTGCCCGTAGCTACATCACCACTAGTAAGAAGTCTTTTCCAAGTTGCCATGCTTCAAATTATTCGGAACAAATATAACTTATTTACACTACACCGAAATAGATGTTGTCCGAGCTGTCGGCATATAACCCCCCAGCCACGGCGGTTGGTGTAGCCGTCAAACGCGGTATAGACAAAACTCTTTCTTCATTAACGGTTAGTGCAACCTGTGAGCCAGAGCTTGTTCCGACACTAAGCTCCATCTTAGAGCTGACTGATGAACCCGCAGCCCCAACCTGAGTAAACTTTATCAGACCAGCATCAGTCACAGAGTCCGAACTATTGTGTCCCCTGAAAGTAATCTGACCCAAGGAGTCTCCGTTGCCCGTGGCTTGCGCCGCTCCGCTATCATCAGATGTCCTTGTGAACATGATGTTCGGTGCGGAAGCCCCCGAGCTGTTAAATACCTCTACCGCACTAATCCTAGGGGTGGTGTTGAACGATATAGCATTGTCGCCACCTCGAACCAACACGGAGTAGTTTGAACCAGCGGGCAGGGCATCACCCCCAACCTCAGTCCAGTCTGATTCACTACTCCATGTGCTCCCAGTAAAGACGAAAGCCTTGTAGCTGCCGCCGTCATTGGTGAGCGCCAAAAATCCGTCAGTCTGTATTGTAGAATCAAGAGCATTCCTATCCGATACAGAAGCAAAGATGCCAAGGCCCTTGACTTGATTATTGCTTACATCAAGTATTGGCCTGTTATCGTTGTTGTGCTTTAGATTGTCTGGAAACAGTACTGCCATCAGAAGGATACTTGGAGTTGAACATCTGCAGCAAAAGCCCCAGGGTCATTGCTTCTATAAAAATAGTAATCCTTAGATACCCCGTATTGATTCGTTATCGTCCTAGTCACAGGAGATTGAAATGCACTAAGCACGGAAAGAGAACCGTCCTGAAGGATTGATGTAATCTCAGTCCAACTTGATGGGTAGACAATCCAAGTGTAGTTCGTTCCTGAATTATTGTTGGCGGTACAGGTTATTGTTTTAGTTGTGTTTGTACCTAAAGCTGAAATCTCGGCGGTTGAATCATAAAGCGTCTGGGCCGCCGCATTGTCAGAGACAGACGATGTAGAAGAAGCAAACATCTTGTACAACCACTGATGGGTTATGGTTCTGTTTCCAGAAGTCCTTGTGTTGTCAGTGCCGCTGCCGTTATCGTTTACTGTAACCCTGTAACTTGATGACACTGATGTGCTTACAGATGTGGGGTCGACAGTTTGAATATTTCCTACTTGAAGGTCTGGGGAAAAGCTACTGTCAGAAAGACCAGACTCAATCACCGTCCCCGAAGACGTTTGAAATTCTACAGAGTTGTCCTCTGTCTGCGTGTTATCACCGATAGTGAAATTGAATCCCACCACCTTAACACCTCTACCCACCTCCTGAGTTGTACCAGTCGTGGTTGTCGTAGAACCATAACTACCATCTGTACCCTGCAACTGAATCTTGAGATTGGTAAGAGTTATATTGGTGGGGTAGTAGTCCGTGAGGATGTCCTGCAGGATAGTCATGATGTCAGTCCCCGCAGGATAGGTCTGCCCTACCGCGTTGCCAAGAGCCCCGTCCGAGTTGCTTACAACAATCTGCTGGTCAATCTTTGGGTGAGCGTTAATCCAGTTAACGCCGTTATACATAAGGTAGTCGTACTGTCCAGCCGTCGCGGTGGAGACGTCACCGATATCGTCAAGCTCATCAATAGTACCCCCCCCGCCTGTCACCTGCGAAGACTCATCGTCAGCTGGTTTGAATGTGCCTGACCCGCTGTCGTATTTAAGAATCTGACCGTGAGCTGGCGCGACGCCAGAAAAGTCAACATCCGTAAGGTCATTGAGCTCCGTTGGGATGGTGGGTGTGTTGGTCAGACTGTTGTAGTCTCCATCGAACAGCTCGGGGGTGTTGGTCAGGTCGTTGTAGTCCCCGCTAAAATCACTTGAGGCTGGGACATCAGTGAGGTCATTATAGCTTCCAGAGGTGGCTACAGCTGCAAGGGTTGGTATACCCCTTATGTCATCATAAGCTCCCTTTTCCCACTGAGCCGTCGCTGTGTTGTAGTACAGAATGTTTCCCTGCTTACCCCCCGAGCCTGCGTTAACATCAGTGAGGTCGTTTAGAACCTCCGCCCCTCCCTCGCCACCACTAGATGTAAATGTTACGATGCCATTCTGAATAACATCAATGGCTGGGACAGACGGTACGTTTACAGCGCTTACACCGCCAGGGCGTGCCTGAACCTCAACGGAGATATTCGCCGTATCCTTTATGGATATTTGAATATCGCTCATACCGTGACATCTTCATTGACCTTAAACAAACCATGAAGCCATGTCTGAACATCACCACTCTTAGATGCCTGGATGTCGTATACATATAGGCCGCCATCCATATCCATGTTGGCTTCGTCTATAACAACCGTGAGCTGACCACTATCCTTTGTGTAGGTTACGTCGGTGTCTGCTACAACGGTAGATGCAGCAGTATCACTGTCCCTCACTTCCATCTTAAAGTTATAGGTGGTGGCATCTAGGGCTGCTCCTGCGGCGTCGGTAAGTGTGAGTATAAGCCGAAACGTGTCTCCCTTCCTGCACGTTATATCAAGCCTACTTGATGTATCAAGATTTACCGAATTAGCCATTGTTCAAAATTTGAGAAATAATATCGTCCTGAGCATCGGGCGCCTCATCCATTACAGGGCGCTCTCCCTTTCGCTGAGCTATAAGCTTTGATTGAGCAGCAGCTTGCTTATCAACCCTTGAGTCCTTTCTATCCTCTTTAAGGATATCAATCTTTTCTCTAAACTCCTGCTCTGTAGAGCGCATACCCACGGTTGCTTGTGCGCGAATCATCTCAATCTCTCTTCTCAATGAATGAAGAGCTTGAGCGACTTGAATCTCCGTCTGCCCCTTAAGCTGGATTTTCTGGGCCTCGACCTGAGCCTCCATCTGTATTTGTTGACTACGCATCTGCATAGCCATCTGCTGGTTCTGAGCATTCATCTGCTGCTGCATCTGCATGTTCTGCTGCTGCGCCTTGCTAGCGGCAGCCATACGACGCTTTCGTCTAACAACGAGAAGTCTTTGAGCCTGGTCTATGTCTTTAATCTGTCTGACAGCTAATGCGTCCTCAAGGTCAATCTCCTTTTGAGCCAGTGACTGCTGTATGTTTTGCTCAAGAAACACTCTGTCTTCATCGCTCATCTCCTTAACAACACGCACGCCAAAGTTGTACATAGGCAGGTCTTGGAATGATGACAGCGTCTCCATGTTGTACTTACCGATAGCCTTCTCGTATACTCGATACAAGACAGAATCGGTTGGTATAATCTGAAGGCACTTCACTACGTCCTGACAAACCCTCTTGTAAAGAACAAGCGAGGCGTTGGTGATGTCGTACAACGCATTGTTGCCAGCGGCAAGCGCTTGCTGCCGAACACCAACCAAGGCATCCCCCTTTGGTGTGCTTGCATCCATAACCTCATTAACACCACTAGCATCCCGAATCATTGTCAGGTAGTGGTTGTATAGCATGACGTATTGCTGGATGTTCCTGATGGTATTGTCGATTGGGCGGATGGGTGGCTGCTGACCCGTGCCGTCAGGGTTCTTACTTCTGTAGTAAAACACACCCGTCTGCTCGTAGATGTCTTGAATCTGCAGCGGCTGAAGCTCACCCCCTCGGCCAAGCTGGACATTCTCCAACCCCTCAATATCAACGATAACTCCGTCTGGCTTTGCCTTAGCTATGGCCTGTTGAATCTTAAGGTGTGTGAGCTGGAGCTGGTCGGCAAACCCTATAATAGAACCAACCATAGATTTGGGCCGCATGCGACGCAGGTTGGTACATGCAACACTGTACGATAGGCGAGCCTTAGTTAGGTCGTGAACGTTCTTGGGAACATTTTTCTTGACACCGTAATTAAATATTTTGTTAGCACCAATAAGGTAGCTTCCACCGTACACGGTCTCCACCTCCATCTTAAACGGCTCCCTATTGTAAACAGATTCAGTTGGAGTCTTGTAATCAAAACCCTTGTAGTAAAAACCTACGTTACCGAATCTAGATTCCTTGCTCTCGTAATACACGCAGTCAACGGAAATAAACTCAAAGTCAAGGATTTCAATAAGGTAGTCATCATACCCATACCGCATAGAACCAGACACCTTGTCAAAGGTTCTTGAACTAAAGTTCGAGCTGTCATTGAAGGACTTGGACTTAGCCTTGTTAGCAATCTCTTCGTACTCTTTTTCCGTGAACGAATCGCCAGCAAGTCTCTTGAGCTCACCAATACTTACGTGCCTTATGTGACCACCGTACACGATGTCGGACATATTAGGGTCTTCCGTGTAGCTGTGAACAAACTTAGCTGGGTCCACATACTCAATGGTGATGCCGTAGTTTGGGTCATTGCTTCTTTTAGCAACACCCATGCCGCACACCACCAGGTCCTCAACACAACGCCTGTATACGCCGTCATCGAAATCATTCCAATCTAGGGTCAGGGACGTTCCAATCTGAGCAGCAATCTCCGCATTCGTCTTTATGTTTTGCTCCATAAAGATTTCTGCTTCTTCCGTAGAGTCTGGTAATTCGGAAGGGTCTAGCTCTGTCTTAAGACCTATCGTTCTAGCCTCCTGAAGTATAGACTTATTTTCTATGGACGACTCTATAAGGGCCTTCTTCTCGTCCTTCTCACCTTTCGAAACTGGGTCAATAGCCTCTACTGAAGGGTATGGTTTGCGGGAAAGAACCTTGTTTACTACAACCTTAACGAACTTAGGTACGATAGGAACTGGACTCCAGTCGAGATTAAGCAGGGTGCCGTCGCCGTTATTAGGGTCGAGAGAGTTTAGAATCTGCTTGTAGATAGATGTGTCTTGCGTTCCATTGGCGTAGTCACGATTTCTCTCGAAGTCACGCTGCCTCCCCCCCACAACAGAGCTTACGTCGTCGGCACTACCCCATTGCCCCTCGATGGCCTTGGCATATCTCAGTCCGTAATCGTCCGTAGCCTTCTCCTCTTGAGGTGCTAGCGGGTTTGGGAACTTGCTTTGATTTCTGTTGCCTGAGGTCATTGATTGCTATTTGGGCTCACGCAAATATAGCAATACTAGAAATGACTTATCGGCGGACGGGGTACCTCCTGAAAAACACCTTGTCCTCGAAGTTGGATGGAGCCTTCTTAGGATTTGACTTTTGAGCGGCAAGCAAAGCCAAGCCAGCGCTGATTGTCAAGTCATACTTTGTCCTGTTGTCAATCTTAAAGCCAATCCAATCCTCCAATGTTCTATTAAAGTACATGCTGCCCATGTTGCCCTCTTCATCCAAACCAACGTGGTTATGTATGTAGTCTTCTATTGCCTGGGCGTGGGCGTGTATAACATCCTGTGAGTTTGATGGTATCCCCTTGGTTTTAACATTTGAAGACGACGTGTTGTTTCTAAGGTGCTCTGGTCTATCCATGACATAGCCATCATATCCCCTAGACTCAAAGTATCTAACTATACCGTACTTGTTGTTCTCTATGAGCAATGGATATCCGTAAAACACTGCGGCCATAAGGACGTCCTCGTAAAATATCTTAGCGAGTGGTGGGCGGCTGGCATACTCAGCAACAAACATGTTACTAGCTCCGTCAATGTTGAACTTGTTGTATATGTGGCACGCACCCTTAGAACCTCTACTTGAGTCTACCGTCGCGTCGATGTCATAGGAGTCAACACCCCCGCAACCAAGACTTGAATTTGGCGGCACCTTCCTTCCTCGCTCCTCGCGCAGAACACTCCTCTTGTCTGGGTCTGGCATCCACGATATATACCACCTACCCTGTGAAGAGGGATTGAATATAACCTTGGTGTCTTGTATGCCACCTGCCCAAACAAAGTTGCCTCGAACCACTGGGTCGGGGAACAGGGTGTCGTTGTGTTCTATCTGCTCGTAAATCTTACCTATGTTGAATAGACTTCCTTCAATAGAATCCCTAAAGGCCTCGTCGGTGGTGAATGGGAATTGACGAATAAATTCATTTAGCTCTCTTGCGTCGTGCTTCATTGCGTCACGCTCGTTCTTAAGAAACTGCTTAGAACCAAACTGCATATACTCACCATCCATAGCCTCAACGGGTTTGTCCGTATCTACAATAGGGTTTCCGTACTTATCGAAGAATCCCTCAAGCGCATCAAATGCGGGAATAAATATGCGGTACAAGCCAGACGTAGTCCTCCCATTGGCATTCCTTTTAGCAACGTCGGAATCTTCCCACAGCTGCTTGAACTGACTGCCACCTTTGTCCATGGGGTTCACGGTAGAACCCACCAAAGCCTTTCCGATAATCTTCCTACCAACAATAAGGCACGTTCTTTCAATGCGCCAAGCCTCACGTATATCCGTTGGCTTCTCCCACTTGCCAGCCTCATCGAGGTACAGCATGTGGAGTTTCTCACCGTCGTATGCGTTGTTGGTTGTGTTCTTCCAGTTGATTACCGTATTAAGAGCCTCGCCCTTCTGCGAAGTCTTATTGTTCTTCGTGATTCTCTTACTCGGCTCACGAAAAGCCAACTCCATGCGTGGGTTAGTGGTACCATCCTGAATGGGCTTAAAGAAGAAGGGGTAGTGTCGGAACATGTACACCACCTTCTTCATGAATATGTTCTCCTGCGCGTCCTTACCCGTTTTGGATTGGATACCCAGAAGCTTGTCTTTTATCTGAGTGGCCTCATCTAAGAGTACCGATGAACAGATATTTGTGTAGCCACTACGCCGACACTTAGTATACAGCTGACCCATACAACGGGGGTCTGACTCACATGCCGCCATGTGCAAGAATATGTCTCTCTGGAAAGCTAAGTAGTCAGGATACCCGACATCTAGCTTAGTCCATTGAAGCATCATGTAGTGCCTGCCCGTAATATATGTAGGAATACCTTTATTGAAAAACCAAAGACCCTCACGCCTACGGCGAAACTCCTCTTCGATATATGGATGAAACTTTTCTCTAAACTCCTTGGGCATCTCTGACCACTCATCCATAGACTTAATCCTAGACAACTCTGCTGGCATAGGAATCCTTTGCCACAGCTGCAGGTCGTCTGGTTTTTCATATCCAAGAATCTCCTTCTTGGGAGGCTGAGCGGGAAGAAGAATGAATAACCCCGCAAGTTCAACAACCTCTCCCTTCGTACCGTTGGGGCAAATTGAGATAAGAGCCTCTTCATTCTCTCTGTATACCAGTGACATTATTTACTGAAGCGTTCTGCAAATCCGCCAGAGTAGTCCTTGTTAGCTTCAATCTCACCGTTCTGCTTCAGGTCCTTAACCATCTGCTCTAGCCTTTGCCGTTCTACAATAAGTTCCTTACAATCAACCGCCGTCTGTTTAATGGATTGAAGTTCAGCCTTCCTAGCACTACCACTAACTTCTGGGTCGACAGGCTTCTTAATCTCCTGAATCATGTTGTTGATTGCAACCTCCATAGACTCCATGAGCCTAACCGATGCTTCAACGGTTGTGAAGTTAGCCTTCTTCGACATAAAGCAGGTGGTCTTCAGTCATTCTATAAACAACAGAACCGTCATCAAGAATCATCTTGTAGTCGGCATCCGCTGAAAAGCCCACGATAGACCCCTTAACAACACCCTGCTCCTTGAGGTAGCTTGTAGGGGTAACGACCTTGGCCACGTCCCTGTCCTTAACGTTTATTCCGAGCTGAGTTATGATTCCAGAATCCGTAACTGTATCTGTCTTGTCAACCTCCCACGGCTCTACAAAAAGCCAGTTACCAAGCATGACAATCTCGTTATCTTCCTTTCTTCGGTACGCTATAGAGTTTGGCCTGAAGCTACCGAAGCTAGACACATAAAGGTCTTTGTCTACTCTGTAATACTCGGTGGTGGTTACGTGGTGATGAAAGAATAGTGTATCGCCAGGCTTGGCTCCAGTATCAAACCTTGATGGAGCGCAAACTATTTCGCCATAACATATTCTGTTCTCGAACTCATTCCACTTTGAGTCGAGGTATATCTCCTTATCGCCGAGATTGAGCGTATCGTTAAAGGCTTTTTCTACCCTTACGATAAAGTCGTTTAGAGACTTCATTCAAAATTACAATCGTATTCAACTAAGACGGGTTGATTCTCAACCGTTTTCCAAATATAGGTAGAATCTTCGTCCTCGATGAATACGTTGTATCTCCGAATGCTGTGATTAAACATAGCTCGTTCGTCTTCGACTATGGCTGATACTTTTCCCTTACCAGCCCTCATGCCTACATAATAGGCCATTGCGTCCTTGGGATTTGGCCCAACGACAATCTTTCTAATTAGGTTCATGTTAATTCATAAAGAGATAGTCGAGGGGGTCGTCTGGCTCCTGTGTCTTAGCAAATGCCTCAACCTGAAGCTGAATCACCTCGTCTAGCTCGTTAACGTCTCTTACATTCCAGGTGTACTTAACCTGCCACTCATGGACATCCTCTGAGGCTTCTTCATACACCCCCACGCAACCCATGTACACTATGTTGTCTGACATATTGTACTTAGCCACTATCTCCTCAATCTGCTCGAAGCAAGAATCAATCTCCTCGAACATGGTCTTCTTTAGAATACTGTCCATGTTATCAAGTTACGACAATTACTTCGTAGTAAAGATGGCTGGGAAATCCGTTGTCGACGGAGAGCCAGGTACAGCATTTCCGCTTGGAGCAAAGTATGAATAGGTCTCATCGCAATAGGCGTTGCCAGTAACTACCCACCTGCTGGCAGTGTAACAATGTAACTCGACCCAGGTTCCAGCTTTGTTTCCACTAGTTGAGGTATTTGCAGTAAGCCTTATGCGGTTCTTATTCGTACCAGCCTCGCTAAGCATAGAGTATGGGATGGATATTGACGAAGCGCCCGTTCTGTCGGTAGCCGAGTTGGTGAGCAAGATGCCACCACCATAAACATCTGTGCCGTTTGTGTCAATATCAAAAGTACCTTTGTTATCGCTCGTCACAACGAACTTGTATCTCAATCCAACCTCAGCAGCGGGCAAAAGCACTTGACCAACCTCCTGGTTAATATTTGACAACGTAAACATCTTACCTGAGTCGTCTGAAGAAATTGATTTCGAGTAGTTTGTCCCAGGTTGTGTTGGGTTAATTTCCTCACCAAAGTATGCTCTGGTAAGTTCGGCGTCAATCGTAATAGTTGTGCCACTAAGGTTTACCGTAGTATTCGTACCATCCGCAATGGTGAAATCATTGAGGGCGTTAGTACCAATAGTTACGGTAGCGCTAGTCGCTGTGCTAGAAACGGTAACCTCTGGGTCCGTATCTGTGAAGTCGTAGAAGCCAATGACGCCATCGGTCGCGTCCCAGTTCAGGAACTTTGTTCTGGATTGATTTTGAGATACGGATGTAATCTTTAGAGACGCCGCCTTTACAGAAGATGACGAAAGCGACAACCCAGTAGTGCCTCCAGCTCCATCGGTTACTACTTGGTCAGATGCGCTGATAGCCGTATTGAGCTCTGTCTTCAACAAGCCAGTGTATGTGTTCTTAATCTGAGTTCCGCTAAGTGAAGCCATATCTTTAATTTTACATCACAAATATACTTCAATGAGCAGAACACATACGGGCAGGAAGTTTCGAGAGTTCTCTATGCTTAATGAGAGGTACGTGAATCACAACTACCTCAAGTACTACAAGCTGGCGAAGAGGGATATATGCAGTAGGCACGACATAACAGAAAACGAACTAGAGTCCATGTTGTTTATGTATGACTATGAGTTCTTTACAAAGAACCATATAGCCAAGGCTCTGCACCAGAGTCCTAAGAAATTTTACGAGAGAGTCATAAACCCTTTGTGCCAGAGGAATATGATTGAGCGCATATACTACAGGACAGACCTAGAGAAGGTTACAATGGAACAGCTGGCATTCCTTAAGTATGACAAGAACACATATAAGGCCAGATATCAGCTCACTCAAAAAGCTAGACTAATCATCCAGCGGTTCTACCGCAAGCTACACGGAGAAGAGGTAATTAAGATTGCTCCCCGAAAATCCTCTGGCGGCGAGAATCAAACGTAGGCCAGTTCTCCTCGAACTGTCGACCCTTCTCGGTATCCATACCAGCAAGCTGCTCAATATACTCTCTGCTCTCTTTGTTAATCTCTTTAATCCAGTCTAGGCTGTTGTATATATCGTAGCCTTCTTTCTTGAGTCGGTTGAGCTCGCTGACTGCTGTGCCTTCCCCCGCGTTGTATGCAAAGGCTGCTTTAGCATACGCAACCATAGGGTCGCTATCACCAGCATGCACCCACTCCCTGTCGTAGAGATTCTCCATGTAGCCATACATAGCATCCCTAGCTTGCTGAGGGTCGTTAGGGTCCCAACCCTCTGGCATGATACCAAGTCTCACAACTTCTTTCTGAGCTATGGGTCTGAATTGACCGAGGCCCGTGGCCCCCGCACTCGACGTGCGGCCTGGTAGGTACGATGACTCTACTGCCATCTGTCGGTCAATCATACGGTTCAAGTCTATGCTGTCTTGTTCCTCGTGGTATTCATCCCAGCCCTCTGGCACCAAGTTAAGTCCCTCGTTGTACTCATACCCCTTGGGTGCCACGGCTTGTTCTGGATATGCGCCAAAGAAGTAGTACCTTCCGCTGTCCGACTTGTCTTTTTTCTTTGGAACCATTTTAACTTTCGTTTACACAATAACCAGAAATGTGTTCCGTTATAGAGACAGAAACACACCACAAATCTAATAAATTCATACTCATGAAGAAGTTCATTATCCGCCTCTTGGCAATCGTCCTTATCGGGGCACCTTTCGTAGACACGGCAGAAAGAAAGGCACGACGCCTTAGCAGAAGTTCGGCCCCAGTTGGTACCGCTGTTGCGCTCGGTCGACCGCTGCCATGGAACGACCCTGGCTTCAACCTGAAGCAACCCGCTGGCAACCAGGTTATGCGGGCGCCTTATGTTCGGCCACTAGTCCGAGCTCGGGCAGGGCAGCAATAAAAAAGAAGGGGGCTTAGCGGCCCCCTCTTCTTTTCTTACTTACTCCGAACTTCATCTTACCTCCGTATCCAAACGAGGCAGACGCTCTGTTCTGTCGCTCCTTGTACGCATCGAGCGTAATCCTTCCGCTCAAGATATCGGCTAGGTCTTGGGCTGCCTGCCCACCTGGGGCGCTGTACTTACCCTCTCTTCTTCCAATATCCTGTAGGTACTTGGTCTCGTTGGCCTGTGCGAGCAGGTTCTTAAAGGTAGGGTCCTCCCTGATGTACTCGGGCAAATCCTCTACATTGGTTGTTTCTCCCCTCTCTATCAGACGTCCGTTATTAGTGATGTCGCTACGAACACCTCTGAACCCTCCAGTCGTACCCTCTCCTCGCATACCAGACTGAGCGATACCTCTGTCAAACAGTGCTGACGTTTCAAGCCCGTCGGTATCCATGTTGAAGTTAACTTCTGATGGAATCTCTTTGGGAGGAGTGGTTGGTTTTTCTGGTGGGGTGAGTATTGGCTTAGGCTTTTCTGTTGGCTCTTCTCGTGGGAGCTCACGCTTCTCCATGGACATCTTTCCAGGATTAACGTATTTCACATATCCAACCTGAGGCTCCACGCCCCCAAGCCTATTGGTTGTTTCAGACGCCATCACAACATCCTTGAGCTTGCTGATGTTGGGGTTGGGGTCGCCCTTAATCAAGAATCCCTCTTCGGTGGTTACTGGGGTTTCCTTTGGACCTTGTGTCAAAAACCCAGGGTCGGTATCGCGGCCTGCGGCGTTAGCTCTCCTCAGCGCGGCAAGCAATTCCTCTTCTTCGGAACCTATAGCCCCACCGACCTCCATCTTCTTCTTGAATTTCTCAAGCAACCATGCGGGCATCTTACCACCCCTATTGTATGAATCCATAGCCCCACCCATACTGTAGAGCTTATTCTTTCTGTTGTGATATCCTGGCATGGCTCAAAGATAGTTATTTATCACTAACGCCACCGTCACCTTCCCTGACCCACGTTGCGCTTCTTATAGAGCTTGCTGCGCTTGTTCTTGGATGACTTTGTCTTGGCGTGAACACCCTTCCTCTTTACGGTGTTGCCAACATAAACGGACACTTGTTTCTTCATGAGTGCGAAGCTACTCTAAACTCAGCCTCCTTCATAGCGCCAGGATGAGGCTTGTAGTCTCCCTTCATAAGGTAGAACCGACCCTGCTCCTCCATCCAATGATACCCCGCTGGAGGCGCGACCGAAATTTTCTTTTCGGATACGCTGAGCTTACCCCTGTCTTTACGCTTAGAGGTCTTCACTTCTGCAGGTGCTTAACGGCGGCATCTAGTACCGTTGGGTTCTTGCGCGAAAGTGACCATGTGGAGGCAACCTTAACGAGGAAGTCCTCATCGAGTGTTGCATCGGGTACAGCCTTCATAAGGTAGTTGCGAACCTCCTCCACTTCTCTCTTCGCTCCCTCAGATACGGCAGACGACGACAGCTTGGTTACCGCCGTGCGGCTGGTACCTGGTGTGCCTTTGGGTTTCTTTGATACGAGCATACAGCAAATATACTTATTTAGTACAATCCCACTTTACGGTGGAGTAGCTTATCAGCTTCTTGAACTTAATATCCCTACATATAAGGTGTAGGTTCTGCTGTTGTGTCGCTATGCGGGCCTTCGTCCTAAAGATATCCCGTATGAGCTTGTCCCTGAAATACTCGTTCTTCCAGATTAGCTCTTTGCTGTTGCCCACAAGGATGACATCGAACAGCTTGTACTCCTTCTTAGTCTTCCCGTCATACAGGACGACGTCACACATGTTAATCGGTTCCTTCATTCTCATCTAACGAAGGGGGAGATATTTTATTGCTCAGCTTATCTATAGCTCTCGCCATAGCTCTGCGTCTACCTCTGGCCGTGTGTTGACCTCTGGTGTTGTTGGTGGCGGCCATAAGAAGGGCCAGGTGGGGATGAATTTCCATGATACAGCTAACCCTTGATACTTTTTTCTTTAAGCGGACTTGGTATCCTGTATGGTCCCAAAAGTCTGACTGGGTGAGGACCCCCAAGGTCCGTAACCCTAAGACTGCCGCTCAAGGATGTAGCAAAGGTACTACTTTTTTTTTGAAAAGTCAAGTACACTACAGATGTTAACAGATGTTAATCACCAGCGATGGCTGCCATAAAGATGATGTAAGACAATGGCAAGCAGACTAACAGCGACAAACGCGTAACAAATCATGGCGTATAATTTTTATGCAAAGCTACGTGAAAATGGGTCAGCTCCACGCACCCAGGGGATTATACGTATACAGGACGCAGAGCCACACCGAACCGAAACCGAATCCCGAAACCCAGGGGGTCTTCGATTCCTGCTTTTGGATTTCAGGTTTTGGCTTTGCCTTTTGGCTTTCCCCACAGGAAGCACAACACAGCCCGAGCAACCGAACGAGAGACGAGACCCACAGGCCACAGGCACAATCCCCCACACCAATTCACTTGTCTAGAGGAAAACCCCAAACATGGGGCACGAGACACGTTGGCTTTTTTTTGCATTTGGCACACAACAAACCAAGCACGAGGACGTATAGGTATCAGAAGGCGGGAGCTGATTCACCGCCACAAACCACTAACTCATTCACAATGGACAAGTTCAAGCAAGCGACAATCGTCATCGACAAGGCAATCAACACGGGAGTGTTGTCGTCAGTTGATATGCTCGAAGCGACACTGCAAATCGACAACAACAAAGGTGCAATCAAGGGACGCTTGGTCTCCTACATCTTGGAATACCACATGGACGAGGAGATGGAGTTGTTCCTGCAGGACACGATGGGCTATGACCCAATGCTCCACAGGATGCAGGTTGCCCATGACGGCACGATGACCTTCTGACACAATAACCCGAGACCGACAACGTTATACTATCAACAAGGGGAGGCAACTCCGTCTCCCCACAAACCCCAACCACAATGACCCAAGAGCAAGCAAACATCCGCAACGAGCGCAATGCTCGCATCTCCGCCCAACCTGTTGGTAGCGCAGTTCTCATCGTGAACTCCTACCTCGGCAACCCAAGCAAGTTCCTGCCCATGCTGAACTTCGTGGCGGGAGTTCGCCCAAGCGCTGTCAAGTCCATGGCTCGATTCATCTGCAACGTGCAGGACGGGTTCGTCCCCAATCCGCAGGGAGGAGCGAAGGAGACGTGCATCGACATGCTGACAGACCTGTACGATGGGTACAAGGCAAGAATCGAAGGCTGATGACTCGCATGGACATTTTCGCCCACATCTTGGGCATGTACGCAGGTTGGAGTTTGGTGCTCTCCTGCATACGAATTGGACTCAACATGACGTTAGACTATCTAGAAACTCAAACACAATGAAGCAAGACGTATATGACAAGGTGACCGAGCGCGTGCTCGATGGATTGAAGGCCAAGGGCATGGCATGGTTCCGACCATGGGAAGGTAGCGGTGGGCTGTCGCCTATCAACCGAGTGACGGGCCGTCCGTACAAGGGCATGAACGTGTTCTTCCTCTTCGCGGAGATGGAGGAGAAGGGATACGAGCACAACGAGTGGTTGACCTACAAGCAGGCAGAGAAGCTTGGTGGTCAGGTGCGCAAGGGAGAGAAGTCTGCCTTGGTCATCTTTTGGAACATCTTCTTCAAGGGAGAGGACGGGAAGCTGTACAAGAAGGAGTCTGAGATTCCCGTGGGAATGCCCTACGAGAAGCTGTTCTCCCTGCGCTCCTACAACGTGTTCAACATTGCCCAATGCGACGACATCGAGCCATTGCGGAAGTCTGTCGAGGCAGGAAACGATGGAACGCCTATCGAGCGAGCCGAGGCCATCTACGAGCAGTTCAAGGGACGTCCAACCCTGAAGCAGGGAGGAGACCGCGCCTACTACATGCCTGCGAAGCACCACGTGCAGATGCCGAAGATGGAGTCCTTCGTGTCGGCTGACGACTACTACAAGGTGCTCTTCCACGAGTTGACGCACAGCACAGGCCACGAGACGCTGTTGAACCGCAAGACATTGGTGGACATGAACTCGTTCGGTGACGAGGACTACAGCAAGGAGGAGTTGGTTGCAGAGGTTGGTGCGCAGTTCCTGACAGGTATCGTGGGCATCCAACCCAAGTCTGACCACACGAACTCACAGGCCTACATTAATGGATGGATAAGCAAGATTGGCAACGACAAGAAGTTCCTCGTGAGCGCATGCACACAGGCCATGAAAGCTGTCGACTGCATCCTCGGAGATTAACGTTCGTTAACAACGGGGAGGGCAATAAGGTTCTCCCCACCACGTTATAGTACTAGAAACCCTTAAACCCCATACACAATGAGCACTCCGTCAAACCTCCTTACCGCAGTCGCGCAACTGCAAGCCGCTGATTCTGCCGCGCAAGCCTCGCGCTCATTGAGTTCTCGCACCTTCGAGGTCGAGAAATTCCACCGAACGCAGGTCAGCGCTGCAATCCGCGAACTCGTCAAGGCCGCCCGAGCCACCAAACTTTAATTAGAAACCCTTAAACCCAATGCCATGAGCATGCTCCCAAAAATTAGCAAGACCATCACCACGAGCGATGGCTACACCAAGACCATCAACACCATGGGTGACACCACCCACGTCATGGTCAACGATTTCTGCTACCACATCCGTCAGGTGGCCGATAGCGAACTCCGCGATGCCTGTGTACAACTCCTCATGGAGGCAAAGAAGATGGCGCAGGAGGACACGCAATTCGGAATCGCTGTAGACCCCGAAAACGCTTAAACCCAATACACATGAACATATGGGACAGATACCCAAGGGGGACAACCCTATCAACGAACCTTCGGGTTCAGGTTGACGCGGCTCGACGAGAGCGCGAAGCAAGATTGATGAAGCAGTACGGAACGATTGACCCTGTGCGGATTCGAGAATTTTTACAACAAGAAAAGAAGAAGTGATGCCATACAACCATGTATTCTTGATTGAGGACGGAGACAAGGTGCTCGGACTCTACACAAGCTACGACAGCGCGTGCTCTGCCATCCACAAGCACATTGCGCAGGGAGACCCGAAAGATGCCTATCCTTTCGTTCAGGTGTGGAAGAACATCGTGTACTACGAGGACGGGAGACCTCCATCCAAGGGGTGGTTGGGACGTGAGTTCCTGATGCTCGAACGTCTATACGGAAGACCAAAGCGTTAACACTTTTTTACAAATCAGATACAATAACTCAAGAACGAGAACGTTCTACTAACAGAACCCCTTAAACACAATACGCTATGAACAGCAAAGACATCTTCAACATCGTCGTTGACCTCGCCAAGATGCAGGACGCGGCTATCAAGGCACACAACAAGTCTCTCGCGGAGCAGTTGTCCAAGACCGCCAAACCATCCACGTTCAACCTCTCAAAGAACAAGTCATGACCTTTGACCCACACAGCATTGGTGTTGTCCTGACCCACCTTGTGGGTACGCAACGCGGCCAAATAAAACTGCACCTGTCTGACAGCTTGGCGATATCCTTGGTCGAGATTTGTGACGGGATGCAGGAGATGGCTCTCGTCAAGCACCACAAGGGAAAGATAACTGACGTGATAGGGGACAGCGTTCCGTTTCACAACCTCGGAGACATCCTCCGAATCATCGAGGAATCACAAACACAAATCGAAGACAATGAATAAGAGAAAGCAGACCAAAGGTGACCTCGTCACCACCATCGTGGCCTTTGAGTCAGGTGAGTTGAGCAACGCAGACACCATCGTGTTGTTCTCCAACCTCATCAAGACGGGCCTCGTGAATCAACTCCAAGGGAGCTACGGACGTGGCGCACGCAACCTCGTCCTCCAAGGATACCTCAACAACCAAGGTGACATCACCTGCAATCTTGACTACGTATGAGCCTGACCATCAAAGAAGTAATCCGTGGCCGACAGCTTGCCATTGATACGTGCAACCTGCTCCACACCGACGTTGTACCTGACGTGTACGCACACTATCGTGAGCTCGGTGATAGGGGTGACGAGTTCGCAGACTTTGTAGCACGCTCCATCGCGTCCGTATGGGCAGACTTTGTGGATATCCCTGACATGAAGTACGAACTGGGAATTTAACAT
>Ga0196905_1000237_pt1 | contig 22335 bp, 18 predicted proteins | sample CB_VirMetaG_3_FD_169098 | JGI IMG/M metagenome (GOLD analysis project Ga0196905, IMG submission 169098) | Freshwater to marine saline gradient viral communities from Chesapeake Bay - CB_1508_1S Viral MetaG (v3) (version 3) | ecosystem: Environmental > Aquatic > Marine > Coastal | place: USA... | reverse complement strand
AACGATGATGTCTCAGCATGTTTTACGATGTCATTAAAATCGAGCGGCGTTGCTGATGACCCGCCGACCATTATTTTTAGATTGTGCTTCCAGACGCTACGCCATGACGTAATAGTAGTACCCGTCGCAACCACGCCTAGAAATAGCTTCGTCGGGGATGTTAAGTCAAGCGCACCTTTGATCTCCGCGCCAGCGCCGTTGCTCACATCGATGATGTACGGAAACAACCCTTTTTTTGGGTTAACATTTGTGTCGGCAGCGTCTGTTTTCCATATTTTCGCGCCCGCATCAGAGCCGGTGATAATACCGAGATATCGCCCGCCGTTTGTGTCGGTTGCTACCGCGTAGCTAGCCCCTGCTGCGGCTGACGAGATGCTGATAACCTCACCCGATAAGTCTTGAGTGTCGGTCAGGTCCAAGGCTTTACAAACAACCTTGTTGTATCCCCCCGAGGTATTGACCGTAAAAAAATGTGCTTGCGGGGTAGATATGTACTTGTTGTAAAAAGCACTAGTAACGCCATCACTCTCGTAAACAGTATTTATTGTGTCTACATCCGGCACCAATGTTGTCGGGTTAGACTGTACGTTCCCGAACGCCGCCATACAGATCAGTTCAGCGGGCGGCGAAGTTGTCTTGACCTGCCCCTCGCTGCCCTCGCCCGCACCGTCGCTGATCGCGATTGTGTGACAGGCCATGAAAAAACCGCTGTAAGTTGAGCTATGCGGTCTGTAGATCGTGGGGGTTGGTGTGGCGACAGTTGGGGTTTGCTGGTGGAAATAGGCACCGTCGATTGACCCGGTGCTTGACACCCGCGCCTTGATAAAATCCTTTACCTCGGGTGAATGCTCCCCGGAGCGGTAGGAATCCCGGGTGAACGCGATACCTAGAATTAACGCATTAGGGTAACCTGTAGTGTTGACAGAAGCCCACACGGGCTTCGCAACCTGTTGATTGCTGAGGGCGGAGGTAATAATGACGCCTCCCCCGGTGATCCGAGTGACCTCGGCCTGTGCCTGATAAGCGGTGCCTGTATATGTAAACGTCGGGTCAGACTCCCCGCCGGTCATCACCCTTGTAAACGTGGCAGACCCTGGGTTAGTTGTGCTTTGCTGTGCCGTCCACTGCGATGTTCCAGACTCTACCCAACCAGTCGTGCAGAAATATGTTGATAGCGCAATTATTAAAATATCGCCAGCATCAAACGTGCCGAGGTCAACAGTCAGTGAATTTGATCCACTCCCGCCTGTGTCTGATGGTGTTGTTGCTACGATGTGAGCCATCACTCACCGTCCCGCGCATAGTCAAGCGGGACCCCTTCAATACGCATACGCCGAGGCCTCACTTTCTTGGTTTTATTTTCTTTTCTGTTCTTAAGAATAGTTTTATGCTGAAACTGTGTAATCATAACTAGCTCTATCATCCCATACTTTAGTAAATTCAGAAGTACCATCTGCCCAAGTGATTTCAATATCCTCATCAGTGAGGTCAACCTTCTTAATCCTCCAAGAGGCACTAGAAGATGCAGTTCCGGGCAGTGACTCACCTATGTACTTAATAGTACCCACAGTATCAATAAGTTTATTATATTGTGACATACCTATCTCTAAATAACTTTCAATCAGTTGTAACACGGAGTCCTTACCTATCCCTCCTCCAGTGGAGTGTCCCCCTAACCTAACCCACTTACCCCAAACACCCTCAGATTGCTCAAACCTGATGGCATCCCCTCTGGATTCATGTTTAGGCATGGGTCCAATTGGACCATCTTTTCCATCAATACCATCACGCCCGTCCTTGCCATCTCTCCCGGCTGTCCCATCAATACCATCCCTACCGTCCTTGCCATCCTTGCCATCTCTCCCATCCTTGCCTGATTGGCCTTGTAAACCTTGGTCTCCTTTTGGCCCCGGTGGTCCCTGTATTCCTTGTGGTCCTCTTAGACGCTCATCCCTCAAGCGTTGTGCTTTGAGTTCTAAGGTGCGCCTGACTAGAGATTGGTAAGTAGACGATATCATTTAACCTTTCTACGAGCTTTTTGATATACTTCGGACAAGGCTCTGGTCTTTTTATCTGGAGAAGTGATACCACTTTTCCCAATGTTAGGTTTGTACATCTTGCTCACAGCATACGAGCCTAGGGCTTTACCCACTTCATAAGAGATAGCTCCGACTACGCCAGCAGGAGTGGCCTTAAGAACCTTACTTACTTTACTAGCTTTCTTTGCTCCAGAGACGACATCTTTGGTACTCAATTCAGAAGTGTTGGTGGTAGCTTTTGGCGCAGCTCTCTTCACCGCTGCCTTTTTGGTTTGCATCTTTTTAGTAGTGGCTTTCTTAGTAGCCACTTTCTTCTTAGGTGCTGCTTTCTTAGTAGGGGCTTTTTTAACCACCGTTTTCTTTGCTTTGGTTTTGCGTTCTGGGTCAAACGCTGGTGCAGGTATAGTCATTAGGGTGTATCCTCATGTTGTTGAGCCTTAGGGTTAAGTCTTTTACGAAAAAATTCCATCACAACAGTTGCAGCATCTTGATCTTGACTGTCTTTATGTTGCTCCCAGAAAGCACGTGCAGCCTCAATCTCCTCACGAGTTAGTGGCTGGTCTTGCGTCCCTGCTTGTGCCTCACTAGGAGTTTTATTTTCTGGTTGCTTTTGTGGCTTTGATGGTTGTGGTGCCTCACGCAATTCCTCTACTGGTGCCTCAGTATTGCCTTCGTCTTTATATGGACCAGTTGCAAACCCAACCATCTTTGCGATCTCTTGTACTGCTGTGTCAAGTGGCATATCATAAGTATTAGCATATACTTTAGCTGTATTTAGGAACCTACGTCTAGCTGTGGGACTGGCATTGAGTTTCCTAACGTAGTTAGGCATGTACCTAATCATTGTTGGATTCCAGTTCCATGTTGGTTGTTTAGAGAATTCAGTGTCATTAAACATTAAATACTCTTTGCCATCCTTTGTTACAATACTAGGATAGGCACCAGTCAGCAATCGTATGGACTGACCCCCAAATTGATTAATAACCGGGGCTTGGAGATCAGGAGCAAGCACAGAGTTAATCTGTGTTCCGAGGTATGTATCTTTATGACCCTCAATTATCGCCCATAAGCGAGGTTGATTATTCTTAATATTATCCATAAGTTTTTTGTTAGAGAGCGTTTCTAACACCTCCCACCTCAGAGGCTCATTTGAACCCAATGAGGTTATAGGTTGTCTCATTACATTCTTAAGAACATTTCCTAAGCCCTTGGCTTCCTCAGGGGTTAAGTCCTCAACGCCATTCCGATCCGCCCAATCTCTGGCCTTCTTAAGCCACTCTATTTGCCCAGAAACCACAAACTCTCTCACCCCTGTGGACATAGCATCAGGGTCTCCGTAATCAACATCACCACTCCCGAGCAGGATACCTGATAGAATATCAAGTGTAGCACCTTGTTGAGCAGCGTCCACCAATAAATCCTTTAGCCCAAACCTATCTGCCATCGTCACTATTGTTAACAGGTTTGGATGCTTACCAAGAAGCTGCGAGGCTTCTAACTCCAAAGCAATATCATTTACATCTTTGTAATACTGTAACCTAGTGCCAGTGATTGCACCAATGTCAGTTGACTGTATGATCGCAATGAGGTCCGTTTGCATTTGTTTAACAGCCTCGATGTGGTGCTTAAATGCCTGACCTTCATTTATTGATGTGAAATGTGCTTGGTGGTTTTCATATCGTTGTACTAATTCAATACTAGCTGTGTTTAATCTATTTAAATAAGCTTGCTTTTGTTCGTCTGACAAAGCTAACACATCACTAGGAGACATCTTAAACAAACTCTTCATTGCTCCATTGATATCTACCAACGATAACGTCTTTAATGCACTCCAAGCCGTAGCAGCATGTGAGGTTCTCATTTTGTGCAAGTGGGTTCTAAGCTGCTGTGTATTCTGAATCTCTCCTATTTGATCTAAATTCTGAAGTTGATTGGCTAAAGTATCAGCGCTTTGTGCTTGTTGAGCTTGCTCGAGATAGGTTTCAACAATCTCGCGAGCAGACTGGCGAGTCGAGTCGCCAAACCCCATATCAATAATTTTCTTGGCTTGATACTCGATTAGTTTTTGCTGTGCTTCTGCTGCTTGACCTTGATTTTTGAAATACTGGTCTCTTTCTTCCATTGCGAGTTTTATATTTTGACTCCTTGGGTCAAAACCAACAATGCCCTGAATAGTGGAAGCAATCTCATCAACCAAACCCGGTGTGGTAGCCGAGATTTGATATAGCATTGCCTCAGCCTCTCGTTTAAATTCTGAGGAAGTCATCAGCCCTTGCATCAATGCACTCCGTTTGTCTGAGAGTTTGCTTTGAAGTTCCTCTATTTGCTTTAGTTTGAGTTGATCATCTTCACTGAAGTCTGGAGTATCGCCTGAGTCACTGTATGAGTATAAGATTTCTTTTTTTTCAACTTCTGCCTCACTTAGACTCTGAGAGAGCTGTTGGTATTCGGAGGCTTGGGTAAACTTATCAATGAGCTTATTGCTTTCTTCTTTAGCCTCTGTTTGTTTTGCTCCTACCGTGGCACCTCTCCACGCACTCCCGACAGCTTCGAGTCCTTGTTTGATGTAATCAGTTGCTGGGGGAGTGATAACCGTGCTGGTAACTCCTTCAGGACTCAAGTCAATTATACCCTGCTCGGCCATTATTTATCTCCGTTGTGAATCGCTGAGGATAACGTGCGTTGTTTCATGATGTTGTCCATAATTAATTGCATAGTTTGTAATTGATACTGCCCCTTTGGGGAATTCTCATCAATAAGTCTACTGTTCTTTATCCTAACCATGGCTGTTTTGACTGCATCAGGGTCAGCCAAGCCCCCCATTTGTAAAGACTTTACTAAGGTATCAATTAAATTGTCTTTACCTTGCTCTCGTTGAGAACGGGCTTTCTGTACCAATTTATTCCAAATGATATCTCGCTCCAATGGCTCGAACAGCGCTAGTATTTGGGTACGAGCCTTCAAAATGTCTTGGATTTTCTTCCTATGTAGTTGGAATAAATACTTATCAGTTCCTTCTTCACCCTCTTCTAACGCTGGGGCAAACTCATCATTATGGAGGAGCAATGTTTTCATAATGTTTTTATACAATGCTTCCGACACTTCTGAAAGTTCTCTTTCGGAGTCTTGGAGAATAGTTTTTTCTTTTTTCGTACCTGATCCCCACTGGTCTTTTAGTAAATAATACTCGTCAAGTTCTCTTGGAGTAATGCCTACCAGCATTTCCGCTATAGCGTGGTTATATGTAGCTTGTACTGTGGGACCACTATTACTCACATGGTAACCTAAGCGCATTGCCGCACGACCCTTCAAAAAGTTATTATAGCCTGAAGTAGTAGTGCCCCATACAGATATGTACGTCAGGAGGTCTTGGTCATCTTTCAGACTTGGGATACTACGCATATCATGAATAAGCTTAGCCGCATCATAATAACGGTTCATAACCTTAGAAGCAGCCATCATGTCCAACATCCCCTTGTTGTTAAAAATAACACCAATGTAGTCACCATACATTTGCTGCCATGTTGAGGCTGGTGCTACGTGTTTAGCAACATACAAGTTCGTGTCCTCACCAGTCATCTCTGACAACGCAAAATTAATGAATGCTTCATACACACCACCGACTACTAAATCTTCCATCCACCGATCTTCTTCAGCAACCTCCACTCCTAACCCATCCCTGACTTTACGGTAACCTTCATAAAGACCTAATCCAGTAATACCATTGAGGAATATTTGCCCCATTGCTATCTTGAAGCGCTCTGTGCGAGTGAATGCTTGGTTAGCATATTTATTTGTCATGAAGTTCATAGCCAACAAGGCTTTATGCTGGATGCTGAAGAATTGAGTAATAGCACTAAAGAAGCCTTCTTGATATCTAAAAGTTCCACTTTTAGTCATACTTAGTGCCAAGCTGCGAGCCTCAGCAGCCACTTGTTGAAAATCATTCTTAGTGACAAGTTGGGACTTACCCGTCTTTCTGAGATATCGTAGTCTAGCGGCTAAGAAGGTATTGATTAAGTTGTGTAACTCACCAGCATTAAAACCCACTTTCTTGGCTAACTTGAATGGAGCTTTGACGACGTTACTTGCACCACGGGCGATGGTTTTACCAACTCCGGGGTCGATGTTCTTACTAAACTCTAACAAAGCATCACGAACAAAGTCATGAGAATCTACAGCTTTAGGTAACCCAGTAGCTTTGAATTCTGTGATGAATCTCTCGTACTCCTTAGTGCTGAGTCCTAATGACTTTGCCGCTGCGTCCTTCATGGCTTTATATCCAGCAGGCCATGAGTCACGCGCCAAGCCCACAAGCACAGCTTTATTTTGTAAGGGTACTTTAACTATGTCTTTTGGGTGTAACACAGCAGCAATAAATAGCCATTGCTGTGATTGAATATATAACTGTCTGAGAGGTGACATTGCAATCATGTGATAAAAAGCTAACGTCCTCATCATTTGGTTTGGTGAGTGGTCAGCAGCAGCCAGAGCACCCTTACTCATAAGCTGTCTAAGAGATGATACTTCTGTAGCATCACCAATGATGTTATCTGCTTGGGTTACCCAAAACTCCTTCCAGCCCTTTTGTTCTACTGTTTGTAATCCTTCTGAAGTTTTGATGTGTGTCCAGAGGTCAATAGCGTCCTGTAATTCTTTTGAGGCACCACTGACCCCAGTAACCCCAATCTCCTTAGCAGTGGTTGGAAACCCTCTTGTGGGGTCAATCAAATGCCCAAACGTAGACATCCACCTAGCCTTCATAGCTGTATTGAGGTCTTCATGCGCTACAAAGTTAGCTGTGTTACTTATATTTTTAACCAAAGCTTCTACAGGGTCACTAACATCCGCCAGCCCATCGATGCCGGGGAGATGTCCACCCCGACTATGATAAAACATTCTCTGAAGAGATATCTTATCTTCCATGTCCAGAGTTGCTTTCTCTTGGATGTTAAGTGATCTATCATGAGCAACACTTAGCTCAATGTCTTTATATCTATCATCTAGTTTCAATTTTTTGATGGCGGCATTAGCCTCAACTTTAGTTGGATAAGCTCCTACCACAGTTCGTGATAAAGTAGCTTTACCATTCTCAGTGCCTCGGACTAAACCCCGGACAAAATAAGTGTCTTTGTAATACCTTGGTATATAACCATCAATTTTCTTTAAAACATTAAGAGGGAGTTCCCCAATGTCATCTGCTTTCGCAATAACATAAGTAAACGATTGCTTGGGATTCCCATAAGGCTCTTTAAGCTTAACGAACGAATAACCATCTTTCTCTAACTTCAGTGTTTTCTTCGCATCAATCTGCATTGCCTTTTTAGTGTATGGGTTGTGAATCACGGATATACCATCCCCGATTTCAGAGAGTATTTTCTCTTTACTAACCACTTTACCCATATTACGGAACTCACCAATAGTGATTGATTTAACACCTTGGTTGATTAAGTCCCGTCTTAGACTTCTGTTCTCTAACTCATATAAAACATCAAAGGTTTTACGCATACTAACAAACCCACTTAGGACATCAGTATCACCACCAGCCTCTGATAAGAGTTTGGGGATATCGAACTTGCTGGGGTCTTTTGCATACGCATTTAGTAGTTTAACAACTTCACGCTTCCTAGCGTTATTTAACTTAGTAAATGGCACAGCTATCTCAGCTAAGTCAGCAGAAATAGCTTTACTCCAATCACCAGCTTGGTCATAACCTTGGGAAATATATTTAGCAAATCTCGCAGCTGGATCAAGAAACCACTTAGCCAGTGGACCACTCGTCACCACATCACCAACTTGGTAAAAAATCTTGTTAAGTCCTTTAGCCACATCCACAGGGTTTTTAGTTCCAGTGACTCTATAAACGTACTCACCCCTAGCTTTTGAAGTATATTTGTTCTTAGGAACCGTTTTGAAACCTTTTGTCTTAGTAACTTGTAATATTTCAACAGACTTCAAATCAGGGAATTGTTCCTTGGCCCCTTGCAATGCTGATTCAGCAGTCGTAAAGGGGCGAACTTCACCGTCCGCATTACGCATCCCATAGGTAGCCTTGAATTCAAAACCACGATCCGATTGACGTGCAGTAAAGGTCAAGTCATCTACACCAGCAACTCCTTTGTATCGAGCTGCTATGTTGGCATCATACAGCCCATGTTTCCCTACACTTTGCATATGTTGCCGCATTCCCTTCAAGGACTCACCTGCCTCGTCAGTAGTCAAGGCCAAAGTATTGTATTCTGTCCGATCCAAGATATTTTTAGCCAGTAGGTCCGCTTTTGCCAATTCATCTTGAACATTGGCCGGCATTAAATGAGGATCATCCCAATGGGATGGATAGACAACACTCTCAACAATTTCCTCTTTGGTCATGCCAGCCAGATCATCACCATCGGACACAACGGTTCGAGCGAGAGCAGTCCCAGCCTCCTCAGGATTTGCAGCATTAAGATGTGCCACATTACTACCGGGTTTTAAACCACGAGTGAATATTTTCCAGAGCGATTTTGCTACACCACCTACGGCCATGCCATCTAACACAGAGATAGCGTTATCAATATATTGATCCAGCAATCCGTATTCAGGATCAAACAATGAATACAGTTGCAAATATTTTTGGTAATCCGTTCCAGATAAACTATCCTCATTCTCCATGATAGCTACCATAAGAGCTTGTGAAGCCTCATAGCGTTGTTCAGGAGACATTTTAGCAAGTCGTTCTCTAACCTTTGTCGTAAATTGACCCCGGAAGATCACATCCGTAAATTCATACTCTCCCCCAAACACTTTTTGTACAGCTTGTACCAAGCCCTGTTGTGTCTGGTAAGGCAGAATATCAGTTAAAATGCCTTGGTAGGCTTTGTACGGATCAGCAGTTAGTGTGGAAACAAACCCCTGTAGCTGATCAACGAGAGCTATGGTAGCTGTATAATCATCCGTAACTAGTTCTCTGATTTTATCTTCAGCAATGAATCTCTCAACTTGGTTATTACTTTTCCTACGGGCTAAAGCTGCTGTATAAAACTCTTTATACCAATCGATAGCGTCTGGGTCTGTTTGATCTCTCTCAGCTAGGAGTTGATACCCTGCCTCTGTAGACAATTGACCTTGGGCTACTTGAGTAACAGTGTCATCGATGACGAGGTTATCCTGCTCGTCGGCTAGTTGTATTCTACGCTCATCTATTTCACTAGATTCGCCGCGAGTCGTTAGCAAATCTCTGTTTGCATAATAGTTTTGCACGTCGGGAATCGGCTTAGAATACTCATTAAAGAATGCTTGTTCTGATGCTGCTTTAGGTGGGACACCTTGTCTCTGAGCATGACCTAAGAATTGAGTCTCTTCACCTAATGCCCCAAAGTTAATATCAAAATTGTCATCATTGCGCTCCATCAGCACCTCGTCCAGTGCTGTGTCGTACTGATCACTGCGTAAGTTCTTAAGGTCTTCTACAGAAGCCCCTTGGTCAAGCGCTTGACGGAGCTTTTCTTTTTTTTGCTCGTGGGTCATTCTAGATGAAGGATTTAGGTGAGATTCACTAGTCATTATCGAAACAACTTTGCTAATTCAGGATTATTCTCCATAAGCTTATCATACCCACCTGACATCTCAAATCCTGTGCTGGCCAACGAGGTAATCCCTTGAAATGTAGAAGCGTTCGTCATAGCACGTGAGGCATCAATATTAGCAGTTGAGATTTGATTCATCAGCCCTTGTTGCTGGTTACTGAAAGCAATGTTGGCACCGGCTTGGGATTGAATACTCCCTTGAATCCCTAGAGCTTGAGAACTAACACCACCTCCTGATGTTGCACTTTGTGCCGCTGCTGCTTGCGACCGAGCGATTCTAGCTTGTCTGAGTGCTTGTATGCGCTCTCGGCGGTTTTGATTCTCAGCCATTTTTTGTTGCAATCTCTGTGACTGTCTCTGTGCTCGTCCTGCCTTTTGCTGCTGTATCACACCCACAGTTGTTGAAAAGGCAGCAATTGCTGCGTAAGTCTCTGGACCCATGTCATTGTTCCTCTTGGGGTAACCAAATATATTGCCACAATCGGTGTGGCTCTTTGTGTTCAAAATTAAAGATATATTCAGTGGGAGTAAAGCCAAACATAACTGCAAATTTTTGTAGCTTTGTATTACTATCTGCGATTGGTGCTGTGACACAACCCACGTTCTTAAGAGCAGTTTCAAGAATTATATCATTAAAAATTTCTTTATATACTTTGTAGAGTGTGTGACTCCATTTATGTACTGTAGCGTGTATAACCACACCTACCTGTGGATGATCCTCAATACCCACCTGAAGGGCTGGAGTGTCAATAATAATGTTCATACTTGAGTTTGACCCGCTACAAAGAGTGCCCATCCAACAATATGCATATCTTTACCCTCTTCTGATTTCATACTAACTCGTAGAGCTTTACCCTTACCACGGAGTTTACTTTTAGTAGTTATTAGTTCAAAGCCTGTGTTGAATGTATCAAGGCTGGAAGAAGGCACATACAATTGTTTATAGCGATACGCTTGTTGTTCTTTGGTCCATCGGTTACTAATGATATCATTGCTCCAGTCCCATCTCCCTTGAACCAAACACGAACTCGGGTTAACCGGATTAAAACTATCATCAAATCCAGTCTCTGTGCGCCTTAAGTGGGCTATAAAATACGGTGTGTGTTTAGAGCGCATTATATCTCCCATAATTTCATCACCAGTTATTACATAAGAACTGTAATCTTCTGTGTCCCAATCATGGAAAGTGGTGTCAGAGTACAACGCAAAAGTGAATGTATAATTGGTAACTGAAGGCACAGTAGCGAGATACTTAATACTCCTAGTAGTCTTAAATCTCTGGGGGGTAGTTACAATCACATCCACCCCTGATGCTTGTACAGCCTCATTCCCAACATAAACGCCTTGAACCACATCGTTAGTGATATAATTAGGCGTGGTTATTGCTCCAACTACATGTGGACTATCGGAGACTTTTGTGCTGATGGTGTACGGATAAAAAGCCTCTAGTTGTAAGTCAAACCTCAATTCAGTATCAATATTATCTTTATTAATACTCCCATCATAATCATCATTAGCGTTATATAACCAACCAACAATTTTGCTTTGTGGATCGTAGTAACCTTTAACATTTGCTTTGGCTATCGTAGATATTTCATTATAATACGACTTGATGGTGTTTACAGTAATGTCTTGGATTTGTATTTGTGTACTAATGCTATCAAGCGAGAGTGCATATATACCAGCTTTACTCCAATATAAAATATTATTTTCTGCTTGAACAATAGAATCTTGATTAATCACCCCAACATCCGTCACTTTAACTATATTATAATTCAATGCTGTGAAGCCACCTTCAGAGCGGATGGACCAAACACCGTTCTCAGCGAAAATAACTAATTGGTCATTAAAGGGAACCATATGCTTAACATTAGACATCTCTGGAATAACAATATAACCACCATCCGTGTCTACTAAGTCGCTAATCGTTTCTGAGGTTGGGTCAGCCTCTTGGTAACAAACAGTTAGATCAGCAGTATTACGCACCACCCTAGAGAAGAAAATATACCCAGTTAGATTTGGAGCAGTGGGTTCAGAACCCACGACCTCACTCTTAACCCCAGAATAAAAAACCCTACTGAAGTGAGTTGCCACTTGCGAAAAGCTACCTGCATCATAATCAGTCGTGGGGAGTAATCCACTTGCAAGATGACGGGTAGCTGATCTCCCAAAAATTTCAATGATATAATGTCCTTTTGGAGCAGGAGTGTTTCCTACTAAGTAATCTTTAATTAAGTCCTTATCCCAAGAACCATCTGTCTTCTCTCCCAAAGACATGATATCCGCATTGCTCGGATATGACCCACCAGAGGCTACAGACCAACAACTCCAAATGATTGATCCATCTACAACTGTACCACCAATCGTTGTAGGCCACACAGGCTCTGATACCCCAGTATCACCTGAGGTTACGGCTGCGTACAAGTATCCGTTTGCTGTCCTAGGTTGTCGTATTTCGCCTGCTGTAATGTACGAAATAGCGACCCACCTAAGAAACGAATCAGTCTCACCAAACTGATCCAGTTTTGACTGCGTCCATCCTTGGTTAAAGAGGTTGTACTTATGGGCTGTACTAAGGCTTGTTGGTCGTGTATCAATATCTAAACCGTCATCTACACCCCAAAAATCCCTCGTTTGTACCCGGAGATATTGTGTCGTCCAAGTAAAATTTGAATGCGTGACTAAGATTGGGTAGGTAAGCCCTGCTGAAGCACAGATGAGTTGACCATTCAAGGTAGTAAAACTTACATCAGCGTCTTTGTTGTTTAATGGGATTGAAATACTGTCAACAAGGACACTCAACGTATCACTAAATAAATCCACAAAAAATAATGTATCACGGAAGCGAACAACACCGAACGAGGTGTTCGGATCGTTGTCTACATTATCCCATCTAAAAAGCTGCCATCTACTTTGCGCCCCAGCCGCTAGAGAGATGCCTGTGTCTAAAGCACTCCAATTGGCTTCATAAGACATGCCTAACCTCCGCTGGCGACTGCCATCAGTGTTAAGCAACATATTTGCCTCGTCCTTGCTATAACCTTCAGGGAAGTTAACTTGGTTAGCTTCAGTGTTAAACCCTTTGTTGAAGGTGTTATACTGCTTGGTTGTTTGTGCTCTGGCCATTCTTCGGTACTGGGCGTGATCTTAGATAAGCATCCTTGGCTACAATAGCCTGAGCTTTATTATTCCACTGTCCTAACAAAGCAGCAGGCACTTGCCCACCATCGTTGTACTTCCATTCCCACATATTCATTTTACTGTGTACTAACTGTAACTCTTTGACAGTCCCTTTGGTGTGACTCTTGCCACCTTTAGTCTTAGATACTGGCATTATTTTCTCCCGTAGTTTGGAAACGACATCCCACCATTTAGACGCCATTTTTCCCTCGCAAGCCACTTACGTTGTCTTTGACTCTTTTGTTCTTCTTTCTGGTTACCAACTTGCCGCAAAGAATATGAGGCTGTGCTTTTTGCCTCAGCTACAAGGTAGGAAAACGCTTTGGCGGGAAGGTCAGGTACATAAGTGTCTGACATTGTGAACACAGGTAACAAACTTGCAAAGCATTGTGTTTTTGATGCTTGTAAATTTGAATCAACATCACTGTCATACGAATCCATGATGATGGTCTCATCATCGAAGGTGGTCCAATAAGTTGGTGCAGTATCAGTTTTGATGTTGTACTTAATATTATTAATGACAACTGTAGTGATATTCGTTGCTGAACTACTACGACTATCACAATAATTCATAAACTCTTCAGGTGTCAGATACAAAATTGCATCGTATTTATCTCTGACATCACTAACTTTTCGTTTGTTGTACTTTATCCAATCAATCGTTCGGAAGGTGTCTGTTACATTAAAAACAGTCGGGTATGTGATACTTGGTACTAATGTAGCTAGTTGCTTGAGATGAGGCCAATCCCGGCTATCTACAATCTCATTGAATGTGCTTCTAACAATATTGGCTATTTGCAAAGACTCGGTGGTGTCTGTTATGCTGGACACTTCATCACCATCCATGTCATTCAGGATATCTTGTACAATCTCTAACAGTGTTTGTTTAGCCATGTTTCACCTTAGCTATAATAGTTAGGGTCTTTATTTTTTGTCCCTTCAATATCAGCTTGGTAGTGTATATCCAACGTAAACAGAAAGGGTTCATTTGGAGCACCACCAGTTATACTTGGAATTACACTAGGTGCTAAGTGAACTAAAACCAACCCATCAACAGAGATATCAGCAGTTGCAAGTTGGTTTGCTGACGGTGAGGCAGCACTCAGTTGAATTTCTTCTACAACATGGCACCACCGTGGAAAATTCCCGGAAGTCATGGCCCCACTTATATCATTAGAGCTTATCTGTGGAGTGATATTATTTCCGAAGACTCCATAAGGTACGCCTGCTGTCCGGTGAGCGTATGTAATATTAGCATTCCATACCAAATTACCACTAATAGCGGTTCCATTGTGTCCCCAATGTACATGGAGATAGATGTCTGTACCTACAGCATAATCATGGGGAACGTGGAATGTGTAATCAATTGAATCCCCAACACTGAAGGCCCAAGCATCCACATTCCCTTTAAAAGCTGCTTTGGTGGGTCGTGTGGCTCCAGAACTATCTTCTTGATAAACACCAATAATATCTTTCCATACGCGCTGTCCATATGCTGAACTACTACTGCCATCAGCAGTAATTAGCTCACCATAACGAGCCGTATCACTGGGCACAGTTGCATCAGACACCCACTCCAAATTACCAGCAGCATTTTTGGTCAGCTTTGTTGATGCAGCAGCAGATGCAAATCCCTTTGGGTTGTGAATGTCAGCATCAGATATGTTTTTATGTTCAATAGTCATAAGAAACTCGGTTAATAGGATCAGGGGGCTTTACTAAGCTCAGCCCCCATCACCTAAGTTGTAGCCTAAGCCTTCACACCACCAGCCGTGTAACGACCACTACCATCTTTATTCTCATCGAGATATTCAATGATAATAGTCACCTCACCAGCAGTCGCGGCAGCGGGAGTGGTGCCATCCACAGCAAACAGAGATACCAGCAGGTATCCATCTTCAGTGGCATCAGCAATTGTACCAATGTCGGCACCAGCCCCAACAACCCAACCAGCAGTGCTAGCTGAGGCTGAGGCACCAGCAATGAGGCCATCAGGATCAATATCCGTACCATCTGATTGCTCCAGACCGACGTCCAGAACCGAAACAGACCCACCAGAGAACGCAGTGGTCACATTAGCACGACAAGCCTTGATGAGTGCCCCGGCAGGTACCCGTGCATCCATACCAGCCACACCAGTGCTATTACTTGCATAAGCCGAAAAAACCCCGGAAGAAAAGTCTGAGGCAGAGAGCGTAAATTCCAGAGTCTTTACACCATCTGAATCAGCACGCTGTCCACCAAAAACATCCTTGACTTCGCGGGGGCCATAATGGTTACGAACTACATCAGTAGTTTTCGCCCAACTTGATTCAAAACCCATAAATCACCTCCAATTAGAACTTAGTAACATCAGTCAAAACAATACCCAGAGTGTCAACACGCTGGAGACCAAGGCCAAAACGGGCAGTTACATCGAACTCATCACGCTTGAGTTCAAAGTTACGACGAGTTTCAGTCTTTGGTGCTTGACGCCAAGCCCTCATCATCGGCTTAGTGTTATCATCCAATACACACATGAAGATATTAGCCACACCATTACCACTGTCTACAGAGCTGTCAGTTTCATTGAAACCAGCAGCGTTGGCGTTGATAGCCTCAGTCAGACCTTGGGGTAGACGGTTAGAGGTATAAATATCCCAACCAAAGATGTTACGCACAAAAGCATGTTCACGAGCAAAACCTTCATTGATAATGCCCTCGAAATGTGGATTGTAATCAATAGAGGTAGTTCCCGTCAGGAGACCGTTGATCGCTACTTCAACCGAAGGGTCAACTACAGCGATCCGTCCTGCCATTGGAGCATTCGCTTTATCAAAAGCGTACTTCATAAAACGAAAATCATCCAACGAGATTTTACCTTCGTCTGCAGCACCACCAGCATCAGCTACCCAACGGTGTGGGATACCATTAACCGAGTTGATAGCTCCTGCAGTTTGACCAGCATTCAGAGTAGCAAAAGCACGGGTCTCAAAGTACTCTTGAAGAGCACGAGTTGATTCCATACCACGCATAGCATGAAGTTGCTCAATCTGAGACCCATCTTGACGCAATACATCTGAGATAGACCAACCATCACCTACATAATCAGTGATTCGTAGAGTCACAGTGCCAGTGTCAATTGCATTGTAAGCCAGAGGTTGCTCTTCAAAGACTTCTTGCAGAGTGGCTGTGCCCACGGTCTTAATGTTAAGCGTTGTACCAGTACCAAAGTCTGACACATCCCGTGAGAATTGGTCTGGAAGCAGACCATCGTGCAGATTCTCAAGAATAAACTTGGAATACTGCTCGGCTTCAATAAAAGCCGTAGTGTTACCAGTGTTTTGAGACATATGTCCCTCCTATATTACTGATTGGTTACTTGACTACCAGCCCATCGCCACATGGCCAAAACATCGGAAGTTGTTGCTCCGTTCATGATGCTTTTTGGTCTTTCAGCAGGAGGCTGGGGAGAAAGAGCCTCAGTATTCACTGAGCCACGGGAATGGCTCGGTGTCCGTGAGGTTAAACTAATACCACTCAACTTAAAGAGGGCGTTAGGTGAGGTTTTAGCCATTTGCTCCAAGAACTGCAGCGAGACTTCGTTTTGAGCGGCTAGCTCCTTCATCCTAATGGAAGCTTTTTCACCATACACTTCGGAGAATTTCGCATGTACAGTCAAAAGATTTTCTTCCTCTTTTTGTTGTTTGGTACGGGCGTCAAGGACTCGGTTTACAACATCAAACAGCGACTCCTCATTGACTGAAGCCTCGGCAGGAGCAGACTTCACTTTCTCCTTAATAGCGTCAGCAGCCTCTTGCTTTGCTAGTTTCTCTCGCATCTCTTTAGCTTCTTGCTCTAACTTGCGAATGTGCTCTTGAGATGCTGAGAGGCTTTTCAAAGCCGTTGGAACATCAGCGTACTTAGGATTGCCTTCAGTATCAGTGATTGTGTCCAGAAGGTCGCTGAACATATCTTCCTGTACTTGTGTTTGAGGCTCAGCCTCGGGCGCAGCTTGTTGGTCAACAGGCTGCTGGTTCTCAAATAGATTGTCTTGGTCAGACATTATTTATCTCCGGTATTGATTAAAGTAATAAGGTTTTTAGTGGCCTTCACTTGGCCAATAAGCATTGCCTGCCGATAGACCCAGTCACCTGATGGTTCCTGTAGCATCTCAGCGTACAAACTTTCTAAATCATTCTTAAGAATGGTTTGTATATCTTGTAAAACATCTCTAACGGCTAGTAGACGCTCGTGCCCAACTTTTTTGACTAAACGTGAGGTTGTTCTCATATACCTCTAGGCTCCTCAGCAGCAAGCATTTGTTCAGTCTCAAGTTGGTCTTGGCCAGCATTCATGGCACGTTGTTGCTCTACTTGCTCAGCGATCTGTACATTAAATCGTACAAGGGCATGACGCTCCCAACCAAAAGCTTCCTCGACTAACTTGGCCAATGCCTTGGCTGAAACGTGAGGCATGATAACTTCCCCCAATCTCGAATTGAAGACAGTGGTGAGGTTCTGAACTAATAAGTTCCTAGCAGCAAAGTGTGATGCACCCTTAGCTCGCAACTTCCCAGCTGCACTTATGTCCTCCTTGGTGATGTTCATAAACTGGACTGCACCTAGATCATCGTCAATGACTCGAATTGTGTCCTTAGCATTTAGATTGCGCCTTGCGACTTCAAGCATGTTGTTAAGCAAAGGCTCTAGAATAAAAATCTCGAATTGGCGTATCTTTTCTTGGAAAATCCTCGAAGCTGCGTCATCTAGTTTTTGCACCTCAAAGGCGGTTTTCTCACCCGGAGAACGAATACCCATAGCTTCTCTGGGAGCACCCGCCATTTCTTCCATTCGTTGTTCGAGAATCGCGATTTGTGTATCAGCCGCTAAAGCAGTAGAATCTACTTTTAATACCTCAACATCACCGTCATCACCACATTCAATCTGAGCAAAGGGTTCCCAATCAAATGCTTCCACATTTCCTTTTATCTTTAGTGGGGGGTGGGCAATAAAATCAAACAAATCTGCTTTGATATTTTCTAAGTGATCAATGCGGTATTGCATACCAACTAAGTTATCCAGTGGCCCCATTGCATACAAATTGTCAGGGCGCATACGCCACCCACAGTGGCACATACCATCACTACCGTTCCATGCGGGGTTAGGTTCATTACGAACAACTTTACACCGATCCATGATAGTAATCATACGATTTCTGTGTAAAACACCTTGCTCGTCTGCAACATCCCCTACGAACTCCAGAAGCTCTACATGACCACTCTCATAATAATCATGCAAAGTATCAAAACCATCTGCAATATAACCTTGATTTTTGGCCATGTCAGATTGATTGGCAGAGAGAATGCGACTCCTATTTTTAAGCTGTTCTTTAATAACATCCTTCATCCAACCACTCTCAGGGTTATCTTCTACGGATTTAAGGAGTTCACCAATTGTATACACAACCCTGATGATTTTTGGTGAATCCTCAAAGGTAGGTGCCAATGGGTTGAATACTACATCGAACGGTGATCTACGGATTGCTCGTGGCCCAATAAATCCATCGATTTCTTCTCCGGAGGTCGGGTCGTAGTGTCTCTCTTGAACGTATTCAACGTCGGCAATGACATTACCGTAGTCAATGTAATCATACAACAAGCGTGAGACTACTTTCTGGAACCCACCCAATCTGGTTTTGTTTTTCATGTACTCTTGAATGGCAAGGCGGGTCTCCTTATTGACCCCTTGAGTCTCATGACCTTCCCATACCAACCAATCATCATTAGGGAATAACGCACTCATGTAATTAGCATGAAGATTATCCCTAATTTGTGCCAATTTTGGTAAAGTTGTTTTGTTCTTCCAAGGAAGCTGTGAGTTCGTAGTTGTAGTTGTATCAACAGCAAAAAGATAATCGCGTAACTCTTTCCACTCTTTCTCTTTTTCTAGTCTTTTCCGTGACCATAGGTCGTATTTGTATGCAACATCCTCAGCCAAATAATCAGGATTTAAGACATCACGAACTTCAATGTTGGAGCCACTCATGCTACAGCTACCCCACCAAAACGACCGTGGTATACATTAGCTTTTTTAGTATATGATGATGTGTAGCGTCTACTAGGGGCTACCGCTACATCAACAGCATTAGACAAGGCATCACTAATATCGTCATGTGGTGGTTTGCCCATCTTTAGTTCCTCTTCTAAAAGTTGACAATTACCACCTCGGTAATGCCACATTTGACCATTAGAATATTTAGGTTGCAGTGTACTCATCATACGCTCTTCTTTAGCACCATCATGTTTAGTAGGTCTATGTGGCTCAATAACCAAAGACAGTCCGTTTGGTTTAATATAATTGTTCTTAAGATCATTTACGATGACTTCCTGCGCTGCTGTGACCTCAGCCCTCATCTTACGAAAACCCCAGAATGTGTGTTGTTCAACAATATGATCATAGTACACTTTAATGTCGCCTGTTTTAAAGCGATCAATGGCAAGAACATAGAAATTATTAAATTGATCTACCCCAACAACTACAATTGCACTAAAGTCTGCCTTTTTATTTAAACTGTATGCAAAGTCAATAGCAGCAAATACATTCAACCTGTTGTCTTTATAGTACCATCTACCCTCACGTTGTTCTATATATTTTTTATCATAATATTGAAACAATGTTGGGTTAATCTTGGCACTACCCGGATCGTTGGGGTTGTTATAATACTGAGCATAGAATTGAGTAATATCAATATACTCCGCTTTTTTCTTAGCCAATTCATTCATATCAAAACCAAACGACCTACCGTCTGATCTGGTGGTTTTAGGCCATAAGAATTCCCCCTCTTCCTCAACCACGCGCTGTAACACATCATACAATGGCTCTTTAGAAACCATCTCACCAGCAGCCCACAGCTCTACTTTTGTATTAAGTAAGGTGTCATATAAGTCTTTAGGATGGTAACGGGTTCCAACCACCGTAGTTTTAGCATCCGTATTTTTGATTGATGATAATTGAGAATACATCGCAGCTACTTTACTTCTACCATCTTCAGTATAAGCATTATTAGGTACAACAACATCATCTAAGAAATTCCAATCAGTGTGAAAACCAGTGATATTCGTTGTCAATCCTGCTGCTTTAACAGTTGGATCACGCACACCCTCTTCTTTCCTAACAGGGTGGTCTACACTGATTTCAGTGGCAGACCATTTTTCTCTCTTGCCTTCATCTGGATGAATCAGTTGTGGCCAATACCTACGCACAGCCTTAGAATCCAGAATATTTTTAATGGCATATAGTTGTTTTTCAGCCAGATCAGATGTTGCCGAAATGTACAACATTGTGATATAAGGGTGTTTAATGATTAACCACGCCGCATATACAGCGGCAAGGTGGGACTTCATATGAGCACGGGGCAGTAATAGTAGAGTGTTATCCGCACAATTACTACCTTGCCACCAGTCCATCACCTCATCGTGTATACCTCCATAAACTCGCTTAGGGTTCACAAGTCTAGCAAAGACTTTTAAATCTTGCTCAGCGGCTTCCCGTATTTGGTCAACTTTTGTCACTTATTAACCCACTTCTGAACCAAACCTTTACTAGCATCTACAGCAGCAGGCCCACCAAAATAGAAGAGCAACACAACACCAACTAAGGTATTGTTCTCAGATGCATCAGAAGTTAGGGATGATGCAGATGCATTGATTACTTCAGCACTCTCAGGGAAGAAGGGTGCTGATGCTCTAAGAATCATGGCTACAAAGTTAGCTAAGGCCCAAGGGAATGTTACCATGAAGGCAATCATTCTACGGGCTAGACGAGAACCAGAGGTACTCTCAAGCCATTTCATGTACACCGCAGCAGCTTCTCGTTTAGCTTGGGCTGCGTCTTCTGCCTTCTCTTCTTCTGTGTACCAGATTTTATCTATGGCAGAAGTAGCACCATCAACAAGCTTCTCACCTGCTTTATCTGTGCCGAATAGTTTTCCTAAGAAGCTAAACATATGCTTACCTTAAAGAATGAATTAGAAGCTCTTGAACTATTGGGTCTTGTTGTCTACGGTTGTTCATGTCTGATCGTAGTTTCTGCGTTCTTCAGTCATTTAGCTTCCTTGATTTCGTCTATCTTAGACACTATTAGACAGCCTATTATTGGGACTGGAATAGCTATTATGCTTTAGCAAAGTAAGGGATAACATAAGATGTTGCACCGATCTTAAACTCAAGGTATCCCGTTGGTGTAGCCGGTATAGCACTGGCCCCACCAGCAGCACCAACAGTGGTTTGAGTTGGCCCATCTGAACGGATTATTCCAGAGCTATCCACAGACACAAGCCGAGTGAAAGATGATCCGTTTGGTGTTTTAACTACGCGAAACTCAGCAGAAGCATCATCATTAATAACGGCAGAGTTGCCACCATTGTTAGATACCGCATTGATACCACCCGCATATGTAGAGCCAGATACAATAGTCCGGCCTGAGTTATACGCAGTGCCACCAATCAGGCTTAATACCCCATCATCCTCAAAATGACTAACTGAGCACATATCAGCCGAGGCCAAGCTTGTTGGAGCTGACCCGCCGATAAAATTGCTTCTACCTTCTATATTAAATGCAGCAGAACTAGCAAATGTGCCTGTTGGATATACATCAGCAGGGGTTTTACAGTTTTGGCAAGCAATGATACTAACCATGTGGATTCTGTTAGCATCCGCAGGAATTAACTCAACCTGTTTGCCAGTAATACCTGAATCAAAGTAGATGGAATAAAGAGTATTGCTGAATGTACCATCCCCTCTAAAAATAATCGCTGACCCTGTAGCGGGGCCATTAATGGTAAAGGATATAAAACTGTTACCATTACCGTTTACATCTAAACCTGTCTCAAAACCATCATAGGTTCCACCAATAACAACATTGGAGTTTGCTCTTGCTGCATTAATATCCTCACCATATAACCACAGAGCCGTACCAACAATCTCACCAGATGAGTAATTAGCAGTACCATCTGTTGCATGAGTGCGTATATTTTCAAATAAGTTATTATATTGATTGTTGTTAGCTGTAGAGCCGTTGTAGCCTCTTACCACTAAACCATCTCTAGTCACACCCTCCCTAGCTTGTAGCCTGAGATTTCTAAAAATACAACTATTAGCACCATACAAAGCATAAATCATGTCTATGTCATTTGTACCTGTAGCGGTCTTATGGGATAAACAAAAACCATCAAAAACTTGATGAAACCAGTAAGCAGTGTTGGTGATTGCACTACCTGTGGCTGTTGAGAACAGAGTTGTATTTTCTGGGCCTTCACCCTTAATATTTACAAACTGCGGTATAATCCATGTCTCTGATAATGTGTATTCACCAGCAGGGATATATACAGTTGCTGCCCCGCTATCAACCGCTGCCTGAAATGCAGTTGAATTTTCTGAGCCTGTGTTGGCAGGATCAGCCCCAAAATCTTTAACACTTACAACCTCCCTCAGCTTATCCTCCATACCCCTTTCAACGGCACCAGTACCATCTTGAGTAAATGAAGTAACTGAATTTTTAACCTTAGTA
>Ga0196905_1000230_pt1 | contig 22524 bp, 25 predicted proteins | sample CB_VirMetaG_3_FD_169098 | JGI IMG/M metagenome (GOLD analysis project Ga0196905, IMG submission 169098) | Freshwater to marine saline gradient viral communities from Chesapeake Bay - CB_1508_1S Viral MetaG (v3) (version 3) | ecosystem: Environmental > Aquatic > Marine > Coastal | place: USA... | reverse complement strand
TACTGCAGTGCTATATCCAGAAAAAAGTGATGTAGGTAGCGCGAAACTTGTCAGCGTACCTTTTTGTCCTAGGTAGTGATCCAAGATTTGATCCAGAACACTACTGCTGATATTTGCAAATTCCAGTGCCAGTTCGTAGCCGGTGGCGCGGTTGCCGAAGCTACGTTTGACGATGGCACCCGAAAGCGCCCGGTATGTTTTGGATGGGAAATCGCCGGGCTTAAAGCTGCGGGAGGTTGGCTTTAGCGCGGGGAACGTAGCCATTAGATGCCAACCCTCCTACGGGTTTGTGGAGACTGTTGTAAACGATCCAGGGTCATCGACATGCCGCGCTTGGCGCCATCATTGGCAGCCTGGCGACGAGTGGCTGCCATCGCCTGCTCCAGTTGATCACGGCTGACGTACTCCACACCGCCAATGTTGGTGGATTCAAAGCTCATGTTAAGCACGGGGGAACTATTGGCATTGCCAGGAGCACTGCCCATTGCCTCACGCAAGCCAGAAGCTTCGACACCAAGGCGACCAGATGAATTGCGCTTAAGGGGCATGATTGCTTCGGGGCCAGCCTCACCCATCAATCCGGTTTGCTGAACCCCGCCATCGGCAAACTTAAAGAGAGTGGGCGAAGAAACAATGCCGCCTTTTGCAAAGTGTGCTGCGCCACCATTGAAATAGGCGCCATTGGCAGCAAGACCACCGAGCATATCACTGACATTTCCGGCCCCCGTATCAATCCCGGTATTAGTTGCGCTGCCCATAGAACCTGGAAGGGCGGGTTTTTCACCACCACCACCACTTAGGCCCGCAAAGATTTTGGCAATACCGATTGCAATGTACATGCCAATCATCTTTGTGCCTTCCTGCACAAGAATTTGGCCTACATCTCTCAAGAAATTAGCAAATACTTCCTTCGCTGTTGTAGTGCCTTCAATAAGGCCAGCCACGCCATTTGCAAGTGAATTTGCGATGGCATTACCAATTCCTTCAGAGACACGAACAGCAACAGCCTCAAGATCATTAAGTTCTGCTTGGGTTCGAGCAATAAAGTCTTGAAGTTTTTTGCCGGATTCAGATTCAACTGCACCGCCAATAGCCCCAGTTCCCTTACCGGTAGTCGCATCAAATGTACCAAATTTGCCCTCTTGCGCGTCTTTACGTTGTTGAAGAATTTCAATTTGTTGACGATAGGCTTCGTTTTGCGCATTGACCTGATCGGTGACATCGCCAGCGATAATTTTACTCTCTAACTGAGCAATTGCTGCATCATAAATAGCAGATGTTACGCGCTTTGCTGCCTCAAGCTCAAGCACTTTTTGCGCAACGGTATCAGTAAGTCCAGCATTAACAAGCTCAATATAGCGCAAACGCTCAATCTCTGCATCAGATTCTCGTGTTTGTATTGCAGTTAAAGCTGCATCTGTCTTATTTGCAAGATCAATAATGCCTTGCCTGAATTCATCTGCATTTTTTACAACGTCTAATTCGTTCAATTTGAGCTGCGCTGCAACATAATCTTCAGTAGCTTTTCTGAAACCGGCAGTTGCTTGATTAAGCCCAGCAAAAGAAACACCGCCACCGCCAACTTGACCAACGCCACGGAGGCTGGATGGAGCCGAAATCCTGCCAATATCTTTTTGTCCTTTTTCAATAATATCAAGCTGCGATTTATAAATATCAACAAATGACTGAGCGTAAGCAGCCCCCTGTGCATCTCCAGCGTCTTGGGCTGCTTTTAGGTTTTTCTGAGCAGTATCTAATTGCTGTTTTGCGATAATTTCGCTATTTTTTAACTGAAGCTCTGCAATTGCTTTTTCAAGCTTAAAGCGATTGCTGTCAAATTCTTCATTTCTACGCTTAACTTGCTCGTTAATATCTGCAACGCGACGAGCTGTTTCAACGTTCAGCCTAGAAACTTCTTTTTCAATTTGTGCTTTGAAATTTGCAGCCTCAAAATCAATTTTTTGAACTTCGAGTGCAGCATCACGTTTAATCTTTGCTGCTTCCTCTTCTGCGGAAAGCTGTTGCTCGGAATAAGTAGCTACAAGCTGAGCAACTTCCTTAGCTGCTTGTTCCGCTTCAGGACGCAAGCCGACACCAGCTCCTGCAATATCAGCTTGATTGACAATCTGAAGTTGCTTCAGGCGAATTTGACCTTGAAGGTCAAGCAATTGATTTTCTTTTTCAAGAGTCGCAAAGCGCTTGTTGCGGATCTCGTCTTCAATCTGTCTACGAATATTTCCAATACTTTCTTCGTAAGAGCGAACAAGATCGGCTCGCTGCTTGTCGAGATCCTGTTGTTCGCGTGCTGCGGAACGAAATTGGTCTTTTAGCGACTTTCCAATATCGACAATTTCAAGACGCTTTGACAAGACTGCAATCTGTTCCTCTATCTCCTGAGATTTTTTAATTGTCACATCAAGCTCAATTGGCGGAAATTTCTTGCTTAGCTCAGCAAGGGCGGCCCTACCCTTCTCGTCCATGCTCAGGAATTTAATTGTTTCTTCGATACTGCCCCTCGGCGTACCATTGCCACCGAAATCTGTTCCATAAGTTTGATTGAAAGCAGAAGTCAGCTCTTGCTCAAATCGCTTTTTATCCGCTTCGTCTTGCGGAATTAAATCACGAGCAGCAGCTTGTGACCTACCTCTTTGATTGGCGATACCGACAATATCCGAAACCCATTCCAGCAATCCGGCCATTGGGCCAGCTAAGGCTGCTTGAAGCTGAAGATTTAACTCGGCCCAGGCGCGATTGAGTTTATCAGAAGCGTCGCCAAGCCGGGCCAAGGAATTAGCGCCAGAAGTACCAATCTTGCTAACAACTTCCTGTTGCGAAAGAATTGCCGCAGATGCAACAAAGCCAAGTTCTTGCAGGCTATCCCCAAGCTTCTCTGTTTCTTTTGAGCTAAAGAGTGCTCGCTCTTTTACCTTGTCAAAGGTTTGAGTCGTGTCATTGAGCGCTGCACCCAATTCAGTAGCACTTTGAACTGCCGCATCGAACGCAGTACCAAGCGCCGTACCAACCAGCGACAAACCAAAGCCAAGTCCGCCGCCAGCAAAGCCACCAGCAGCGCCACCAAGGCCACCAAGCGCAGCTGCGCCAATCCCCTGCCCGAAGAGAAGCGGGAAGGCGCCACCGACCAAGCCTTCAGAAGTGGCCCTTGCAGAACGAGCGGCAAGCCTTCTTGGTTGGAACCCAGCATAAAAACGCTCCAGTGGATCAAGGCGTCCAATCTCGATACGACGCTCACGATTGGCTCGTAGTGATTTAGGATCGAGAATGCCTTGAGAAACTCTTTCTTGCGGCGTCATTGCCGCAATTGGGCGCTGGCGAAGCTCCTTGTTTCTTTCGCGAATGATGCGAATCGAACGCTGAAGTTCTTCGTTTTCTTGTTGCTGAATAGCTAAAGAGCGCCCTTTGTCGTTGATGGTTCGCCTTTCAAGTTGCCCAATAGTTGCAGAGAATCCCTGCTGTTTTGACATCTTCTCAAGCAGATCCTGCTGGAGCTGATTGATTCTTGCTGTTGTGTTGAGCAGCTCTCTGTAGGCTGATTGGGCGGTTTCGGTTCTTCCGCCCGGAAACAGCTCTCCACGCGCCGGAACCTGCGAGAGCGAATAAGGAGATCCAGTTAAAAACGCAGATCGCTCCCTTGCAATCTCGGCGCTTTGCCGTCCTTGCGTAGCAATTCTTCCGCGCTCAATTGTTTGACGAATAAATCGCTGCGTCGAAGACTCACCCTTCGCCCTTAGCTCGTTCGCCTGCTTGAGGTACTCAGCAATTGTTTTGGCTTCGGTAGCAGCTTGACCCAAGCCCTCAGCAAACAACAGGGATGTATCTGCGGCCTCTTGAGTCCTTTGCGCCATCGCTCCCGTCGCTGTCGCAAGAAACTCTGGGCTGAGAAGCTCTCTCGCTCCACCACCAATGAATGCGCCACCGCGACCACGGCGCATTGGGCCAGCGAATGCCGTTTGACCAGCAGCAGGCAGCGCCGGAAGTGTTTCAATTTTCTTCCCTACGGCATCGAGCCCAGAACGTGATGCGCCAAGCACCATGTTCATTTCGGAAGCCTTATTGATTACCGACTCAAAAAGATTTGTCTGTCTGTCAAGAGTAAGTTTAATGTTTTCGCCAAATTTTGTTTCACCAAAACTTTTGCCAGCAAGGAACACTGCATCAGCAGCGGTTTTCATTGCTGGAGCAAAGGCGAGAGCAGCAACAGAGGCAAGACCGAGGGAACCAGGGACATTGCCTAGCGCCGAAAGCATGTCGTTGATAATTGCCGGGACACCGCCAAGTGCATTGTTGATTGCCCCTCCAATCGCATTTGCTGCTTCAACTGCTGGACCCTGAATTGGGCCAAGGTTTATATTGCCAAGCGCCTCCTGAGTCGCCGCATAAGCACCACCCAGCCCAAGTGCGCCAAGGCCAAGGCCGCCTCTAATCGCAGCATTTCTTGCTCCGCGAGCAACTTTTGCACCTTGTCCAAATGTCAATGCGTCAAAAGTGGCTCCACCAGCTTTTCTTGCAATTGCGGCTATGGTTTGTGCGGTTGAAATAGCCTGACGACGCGCCTCTTTTTGCTGCCTCTCATATTGGCCAGAAAATCTTTCGCGCTCTCTAGCGAGCTGCTCTTCTGCAGTAATTTGAGCCTTAATGTTTGAAAGAAGCTCTCGACCGAGCCGTGGGTCGGCGAATTGAGTAAATGCTCCAGTGTTCTTATCTCTTTGTTTGACTAGGTTAAACTCGGCTGCGGCAATACGGCGAATGATTTCTTCGTTTTTCGAGAGCGCAAGGGCTCTTTTGCGAAGCTGTTCGATTTGCTGAGCGTAGCCACGGGCTTGCTCTTTTAGAAAATCAGCGTTTACTCCAGTGTTTTTTGTACCTGCAAGAGTTCGATTCCATTCGCGCTGGTCTTCAACAAGTGCGCTGAGTTCATTTCTCAGTTGAGAAATAATCTTTACATCGCCAAGCTTAAAGGCGCTTTTTAGTGCAACCGAAACTTCATCAAATTGCTCTTTGATCTCTTTCAGCTTTCCCTTCGTTTGATCGAGCCCTTTTGTTTCGATCTCAAACGCACGAGAAAGCCTTGCTGTTCTTGAACGCTCTCTTCGCAGTTGCGATTCAACGATTAAGGCGCGTTTTGTTTCGGAATTTACGTCCGCAATAGCAGCTGCCTGCAATCGCGTTGCCGCAGCCGTTTTTTCTATCTGACCAAGAGCCTTAATATATGTATTGATGTCACTAACACGACCAAAAACGCCACGACCAAAAAGATCCTGTATAGAATTAGCAGTGTTTTCTATTTCATCAAGCGCGGAACTCAGCTTCTTAAGCTCAGAAACCCCTTTGAGAATTAGATTAATCTGAGCATCAATGCTAGCCACTTTGATCGACCTGGGGTTCCAATCAGTCTAGCCAGACACGAAAAGGCCGCCCAAGGCGGGCGGCTAGCGACGAGATTGGCGCTTGATCTTATCCATCTCTTCCTTTTGCTTTCTGTTCTTAATAGAAAAGTAAGCAGACCACAGCAAAAGTTCTTGATCCGTTACTTTGTCCTTAAGCTCATGCAAAGTGCAATGCAGCGTCTCTGCAAGCGAAAGCTGGAAAAATAAGCGCCCATCCGACTCAAGCTCTTTTTCAATCGCTTTTCATATCAGCTTCACCGTCTTCGCTGTCAGGGCGAAGAACAGCAAGAATTAGCTTTTGAAGATCTTGATCCAAAATTTCGCGTTTCAAAACAGGAATGTCGCCTGCCTTAAAAAGGCGCTCTCCGTTTTCATCTTGAGCTTTTGCGACAAGAAGCTGCATAGCAAAATCATTTGCGTTGTCAGATTTTGCGTCTTTCTGCGCTTTTTCTCGCTCAGCCGCCGTCAACGGCGTTACATAGAAGGTAAACTCATCGCCATTGTCAAGCACAATTTCCTGCTTGATGGGCTCAAAGTTAGCCGCTTTGCGCAGGCGATCAATTGCCCTAATGGGGGCGCCGGGGGCAGGAGCGTTAGCCATAGAAAAAACGTGGTCAGATCAAACTGTAGATCAAGGCGGCGATTTTTGCAATCATCGAGAAATCTCCTCAAAATCCATTGAGGCTACAACCTGATCATCGGCGCCATCAGAGGCAACAAGCAGTGTTAATTCATACGGCGCAGGCGCAAAGGAATTTCTTTCGAGCTGAAACCTGAAAACATCATTGCCAGAGATATTTGTACTAGCGCCGCTTTGATTGGTCGAGCTAATAAATCCAGTGGCAATTGAAACCCCATCAGCATGTGATGCGCCAGAGATATTATATTCAACCGCACTGTCAGCGCCCGCACTCACCCAAGTGCCACCAGTCGTTGTTCCGCCAGTCCTAATCTGCCAATTAAAATTACCAGTGCTAACCGCCATTACAGATAGCGCACTAAGAACGGCGATTGCATCAAGTCGAGTTGCTTTGAGACGAAGAGATACGACAGGGTAGAAAGTTCCAGCCGTTCCGAGTGTTCTCGGCGAGTTGACAGGAATGCCGGCAGCCACCTGAAAACCACGCAATTCATAGCCACCCTCTGAAATAACCGTAGAGCAAATCTGCTTCAAAGTGCTGACGCCTGATGTCGCAGAAGTATTCTCAACTTCGTACCTGAGTGGCAACGACGCAGTTGTAATATAAGTAGAAGAAATCAGATTTGCGTGATGGAAAGAGTGGCAATGAATAAAAACACCGTCAATCACGAATCCTACTCTTACGGTGCCAAGGCCAAGCCATTCAATATCGGCCCAGAAGATTTGAGCTTTAGTGATGTCAAGAACAATTTTAGACTCACCAGATCCGTCAAGCCTGTCTCCGTTCCAATCCGCTTGTGCAACTTTTGTCTCTACGACTGACCCAGTAACAGAGCTGCGCTCAACAAAAGAAAGAGTTGAGCCATCAAGCTCAAGATAAATACCATTCGCAGTGCCAAAATATCCAACACGCTGCCTGAGGCCAACCTTTGCAGCGTTCATTACGAACGAACTAAGAACAAGTAACGACTTGCCAGGCTGATAACTAAAACAACGCTTTGTCTCCCTGTAGACCCTTGAGCCAGAATCTGCAGTAACTGCAAGATTTACTAAGCCTTCGTTCGCTGAAAAAGTTGCAACTCCGCCAGTTGCGGCGCTTGTAACCCAGCGCCCATTATCTGCATAACGATGGCTTGAGTCGAAAAGCGTGAGGGCCGATGAAGTTCTTAACCGAGCAAACGCATCGACTGAAACACCAGAAAAGCTTGCATCGACTTCAAGCTTGCCATCACTCGTCGCATCAATCTCTCTTGCTGCACCAGTGGGGAGAGTTCCGTGAACAACTGCATCAGGCATGATCTTGAAGAGGTAAAAGAAAAGCCCCGCCGAAGCGGGGCATGTCACCTACGGAAACAATCAGGCGGTTGTGGTCAGGTCGAAGGTGGGCTGATCCAGCGGGCGGAAGTTGATGCTGATCTGCTGGCCATCGTCCGGGTTCACCGCAAGGGATGCAGAGGTCAGCGTCACTTCCATGTAGATCGAGCGGCTCAAGCTGTCGCTCAGAACGCCGCCACTGAACACCTGATCCACATACAGGCGAACACTGGCGCCCACCTGCTTGCGAAGCAACACGTCCTGGATCATGCGGTTGGCACTGGCAGCATCCTCGTCTGTCATGTAGACAGTCGCAGATCCAGTAGCTTCACCGAAACCGGCGATAAAGGTACGGAAGGGAACAAATTGACCAGGCTGCTTGCCAATGGTTGTAACGTCAATTTCAGTACGTGTAATTTCAAGCGACCAATCACGTACTTCAGCGACGGCAGCAAAGTCAGCGTAATAAGCTTCAAACTTATTAGGGGCTGCAAGAGTCCCGTCATCCGAGAAATTCAACGACGTACCACCCTGTGAGGCAGAAACAGTCATTACACCAGTGCTTGTGCTATAAGTCAGCACGTAGTAAGTGACTGCAGGATCGAGCGAACCAGCAGAAAGCGCCGGCATCACATTGGAGCCATCCGGCGTCACAGTTGCGCCGGTGCTTGGGTTGTAGATGCGGAACTTGACGGGATCGCCGGCCTGAAAATTCAGGTTGGGAGCAAGCGTAATAACGTCAGTAGAGGTGTTGATTGCGGTTTCAATGAAACCATCAACAGTGCCCGCAGGCTTGTAGTAGAACGCGCCGGAGATGCCGGACAGAACGGTAGCCATGACAATTCGGGGGTAGTGGCTTTAGTGGGCACTGCCCAGCTACACACAGGTTAGCGATCTACTTCACACTCGCCTGCCAGCCAGCATCAATGCGCCCCATAAAGTGAGGAGAATTGTCAGGCGCCTGAAAAGAAGGACCAGTAATTTGCCCAATCCGAACGTAAGTTGAAGCTGATGTTTTTTGCGTCGCGTTTAACGTATCAATAACTTGCTTCGCAAGCTGAATCATTTGCTGACAGCGTGCCGGGCCAATACTTTTAGGCGTGAAGCAACGAATAATCAACGCACCCCTTGCATAATCAAGCGAGCCCTCAAGTGTTGATTCTGTCGTCAGCCCAAAAGTTACGTTGACGCGAACGTATTCTTTCGGTGGATCAGGCGGAACTGCGGTTATATTGTCAAAGTAAACAGGAACGGGAGGAGTTTGCGTGTTGTAAGCGGTAAGCAGTGGTGCTTCAATTGCCGCACGAATTGATTGGTAGTTCATTAATAGGCCCTCTCGTATCCAAAGGTAAAACCTGTCTTTAGATCATTTTGCAGCCCCCCGCCTTTGAGGTAATTTACAAACCAATCAGGAGGCGCTGTTCTGCTTGAATTGGCGTCCGGATCATTTTCATCAACAATTCGACCAATTACGGGTCTAGAGCTTGGACGTGGCTGCGCATCTCCATGAACCCACCTACTTTCGTCAATAGGCCTTGAAGGATTAGAAGGCCTTTCGAACGTAGCGTCTTCCTCGTCAATGGCAATTGACGCATGGGGTGAAGTGTTTACTATTGCAAATTTCGTAATACCTTGTTTAATGTATCTTTCGATCTCCCTGACAGGGAGATCATTTTTTGTGTATTTATAAATTTGGCCAGTCACTCCCGGAGTATTCGGAGTTTGGCCGACAGGGGCAAATCCCCAAGACGCCGAAAACTCACCAGTCCAAGCAGGCCCCTGCTCCGCAAGACTATTCATTGATTTAACGGCAAAGCCCTGAAGGCCACGAGCAAGTTCTTTATCCAGTTCTTTTTTTAGCTCTGCCGCTGCTCCTTTTTGCGCGGCAGCCAAATAAGAGGCGGTCTGCTTTGGCGTTGCACGTTGCGCCCTTCTTGCCATATCAGCCCAGCCTTGCAACGACTGAGTGCATTATAGGATTATCGCCACGATACGAGTACATGCCAATGATTTTTGCTGTGCGATTTACGCCATTTTGCACATAACGAATTGAATCAGTTGTTTGAGGATAGTACCCAGAAAGAGCATCAGCGGCAAAAATAATCTTTACATCAGTCCGCTGATACAGTCCTTGCATCTCCTCTGGCTTTAGCTCGGAAATAACAATCTTGATAGAAATTTCCGTTGCCGCACCAGAAACGGTGCCCGTCGTTGGATTGTAAGTAGGATTGAGATTTGCCTTAATGTAAGTCGCGTCGATACCGAACTGCGTAATCAGCGGCCCAGGAATTGAGGAGAAAATGTCGTCAACAAGTGCCATGGCCTATCACAGCGGATTGCTGTACCAACCGCCACGAGACGGAAAAACCTGACCACCGGCAAAGCGGATGCGACTGCCACGGAAAGAGGCACTGCCGTAATACGGATCAATGCGAGCCGTGCTATCACGCGATACATATGGCTGATTGAAACTTGGGTCAATCATGTAGCGATACAAAATATCCATTGCAAACGGCGGAATATAGTCAACGCCAGTCTGCGGAACATCGCCACCTTTGAACTTGACGCGCAGTGCGCCGTCACCAAGCTCAACCTCTTCGTACTGGTTAGTACTGCGCAAAGTCGCGCCGCCGTCATTTGTGGCAACTGCCGTATAACCGCCACCACTGCCAAGAAACGCCGCCATATAGGCAACAGCTATTTCAAAGTCAATCGGCAGTTCATCGGTCGCCAATTGACGCCCATCAACTTTGATTAAGCGCGGCCAAGAAAGAGATTGACTGTCATCAATGACTCGCCCCTTCCACTTCAAGGGGTTAATAGTCATTGTTGCAGCAACAAGTGTTTGCTCTTTCTGTGCATCAGCCAATGCAAGCCATGCCGTAATTCCAGCGCTCGCAGGCAAGTCGCCAAGCAACGACGTAGCCCTCGCAACGCTCAGGAAGGAGTTAGCGTCAGCAGCTCCCAGTGTCGATACGAAGGCCATGTGCGTGCCTCTCTAGGGCTCAACCCTTGACAGTAGTGGTCTTAGTCTTGATAGCGCTCACAGGGGCCTTCTTGGGCTCAGGAGCGGGTTCAGCAGATGCAACAGGCGCAGGGCAAGCAGCAGCTTCAGTCTCGGCCTTAGCCTTAAGCTTTGCCTCTTCTTGCTCACGCGCAAGTCGGAAAGTAGTGATCGACATGACGGTTACTTGATAGTTAAAAGCCCCTCCGAAGAGGGGCTGCTTTCACAGCAACGATCAGATGTAGCAGCGCAGCTGCGTGATCCGAATGTTGCGATCATCGGTGAACACCTTGTCCCAGTTGGTGCCAGTAGCAAGCTCAGCATTGGTAGGAGCATTGCCAGCAGCGTTACCGGTCCAGCTGATCCCATTCGGATGCACCAGATAGTGCGTCCGGTTGATCAGATAGTCGATGCCCTTCAGGGAATCGCGGTCGGTTTCCAGGGGGGTCTTGGCAGGAGCAGTTGCAAAGGCAAATGCGCCAGGGCCAAAGAAGTAGGTGTGCAGCACATCGGCACCGCCAGTACCAGCGCCAGCATCCACAGGCAGGGTGTCATCAACGAACACCGGGCGACCCAGGTAGGTACCCAGCTCAAGACGTTGAGCAGACAGGCGGCTATCAAGCTGAGAAGTGGTCGAAGCAGGCTCGATCAGATCCAGCTTCATCAGGGCGTAGTACACACGAGAGTGCATGAGCACACCAGTGAGTTCTTGACCTGCATCACCCAGCTTGGCAATGGCATCCACCATCACGCTCTGGGAGAGCTGAGTAGAGGTGCCGCCAACGGCGTGAGAGGAAACCAGGGGGCCGCCAGTAGCGAACAGACCCTTGATCGTGGAGATCAGAGTGGTCTGCATGTCGCGCACCCAATACTGACCAGTGCGACGAGCAATGGCCTGCATGGGGTCAGAACCAGCCAGTTCACCGGCCAGATCCGAGGCCTTCCAAGCCTTACCACGCATGTTGCGCACGCCGGTCTGCACATCACCAGCCAGAGTGGCGGCGGTCAGACCAGAAGTGTCATCAAGGATTTCAGAATCACCAGTCAGATCACCGAAGAACGGCAGATCAATGGTTTTACCGCCTTTGGCGAACTCAGCCTGGATGGCAGAGTTAGTCACCATCAGACCGGACGTAACAAGAGCGTTACGGTTTTGCAGCTCCTCCTGCTGATATTCCAGGAAAAGCTGAGGAATAAAAGGAATGCCAGCGAGGAGCATTGTCTTTGCCTCAAGTGAAAGTATGAACGAGTGCTAGCAGCACAGCTGCCAAGCAAAGGGTTGCGGTACAACCGCGATGCGAGCAAGGCTCGACTTCACGAGGCACAGCCTCTAACAGTCAAAGAATAGCAACAGACAAGGGGCTCTAGCGCTTCTTGGTGGTGTACTTGCGCTTTTTCTTATCCTCCTCTTTTTTCTTGCGCATTCCACTTTCGCTAGCGGCAATCGCAATTGCTTGCGCACGACTTGTAACCTTGCGCCCAGAAGAGGATTTCAACTTACCCTCTTTGAATTCTTTCATCACGTATTCAAACTTGTTCTGCTTCTTGGACTTTTTCATTGCACATAGGGCGATTTAATAAAAAAGCCCCACCGAAGCGGGGCGCTGCACCTGAAAAGTAAATCAGGGGGTAGTGTCGAGAGTCCAGCCCTTGCCAGTGGCAACGGCTTTTTCGCCCGCAGAAACAGTGGCATTGCCAGCAGTTCCACTAATGTCCAGGGTTTGAGTCCCGGTCACGGTGGGCAGGCCGGCAAACAGCTCCACAAGGTTCTCGCGGGTGAAAGCAGCAGGAATCACGTAGATGCTGCCACTGGCCATTCCGGCGTCATAGGAGACACGCAGAGCGGTGATGGCCTCTTCGACTGCCGAGGTAATCTGGCGGCCAATGATGTTGCGGTCGGTCTTGAAGGGCATGGCGAATGAGTTGAGCGCTCACCTACATACTAGGCAAGACGCAAGAGCTACTTTGCAGCGCTAGAATGAAAGACTGCTCACCATTTTTCACGATCAGAATAATTACTTGCAATGGCGATGCACATTTTAATAAACAATTCTTCATCGTATTTATTTTTTGACATGTTTACCATTGAGTGAACCCATCTTACGTTTCCAACGCAGTAACCAATTTTACTGTCTATTCTATCAAGACTGGCTGTTCCATTTCCGTAGTCAGTAGTTAAAGACCAACCGGTTAAAGCGCATTTTCCATCAAAAATAGAACAAAAGTAATCGTACTCCAGCGCCCATTCAATTTGTCTTGATTTTGCAGATTTTTCAAATTTATTGAACAAACGCCTAAATGCTCCAACGCTTGCATTTGCTGAGAATGCTCTTGCGGCAGAAACGCATTTTTTGCACTGCCAGTCGGACAAAGAGCTTTGCTTGGCGTGATCCTTTCTTGTGTAAGCTTGTTCAACTCCACAACCACTGCAAACTGAGCACCATTTACCTTTTTCATTTTTATGTATACGAGCTTCACCCTCACCAACGCTTCTATAATCTTTTTTGCAATGGCGGCAACTGCCGCGTTTAGCCATATTTAGCGCCGAATTCTTAGTGGAATACTTGTTGATGGCGCCGCATTTGCACATTGCCATCCAACAATCACCAAGAGCTACAACATTTTCATTATGTATTGGAAGCATGTCGAAGAAGTGCTGTCAACTCACCACTTAGCATAGCACCCCAAAAGACCCATTTGGTAACGGAACTCCAATACGCGGGACTCATTTTCCCTCGCGCAATGTTTTTTGCATGTCTCGCCTTAAACGAACGACGGCGAGCTTTCTCTTTTTCTGATTTTGGATTACTGCCAGCACCGCTAACACCCTGCTGCCCAAAACGAATCAGTCGAATCTTGTCGCCTTCTTTTGCGAGAACAGCGTGCGACTTGGTTGGATGATTCGGGGTTCTTTTGGGCTTGTTATACCCAGAAAATGTTTCACCCCTGTAAGTGACAGACATTCTACAAGATACTCTAGCTATAGCGTAGCAATAAAAAGCCTCCCGAGGCACGCTCCCGAGAGGCTTGAGGTCTTCGTCAACCAAGTTCAGCTTACATCGACTGCACTGCTCTGCCCAAAACCGGATCAAGCTTGCCAGCGAGACGAGCTTCGTTCATCAAGCGCTTCGCCTTGTCAGGATCTTTTTGTAGCAACTCAGCTGCCTTAGTTGCATTTACGCTGTCTTTGCTGAAGGGATTATTTGAATAAGTCGTTGTTGCGGCGCGAGTTGTTGTCATACCCGACCCAGTTGCACCACTACCGGCGAAGTAAACAGCAAATTCTTCGTCGTCACGCAATTTTGTAACGGCGTCACGCAAAGAAACGGGATCATCTTCCGACCCAAAAACAACTGTACTTTCGTCATCAAGGAGACGGAACTTTTCCTTCATCAACTTATAGAGATGTGAAGGGCGACGACACTCAGCTTTTGATAGCTCGTCTGTCACAAAACGCTCAAGCTTGCTTTCACGACGCTTCTCACGTTCTTGATTGCGCTCGTTTTCGAGCTGTTCGTTTGTTTTGCGCAGATCAGTCAGCTCTTTGCGCAGCGATGCAAACTGCGCCTTCATCGCTTCGTTCATCGCGTCAGCGGGCGTTTGGCCTTGAGCCTGCTGCTGCGACTGAGCCTGAAGCTCGGACTGGCCATCGTCGCTATCTTCCCTCTTGCGCAACCCTGCAATGCGCTCAGCAATTGCATCTTCGTCAAGATCATCGCTCAGCTCAATGCCAGCGACCTTCAAAAAGCTGTCAACCGTCTTTTTCTTTTTAAGATCCTTGAGAAGTCCCTGGTTTGTTGCCTTTAGCTTTGTGCTCTCACTTTCAAGACTCTCGGTGCGCTTTTCCAGCGCTTGAATAGCAGCAAGCGCCTCTTCGAGAGTTTCGGGTACCTGGGCAGGCATGTAAAAACATGAGTTGACTCGTTAAATAGTAGCACTGTCTGCTTCGACTAGCTCAACAGAAGCCTCCATAGTCTCAAGATCACGGCCCTCGCTCGCCGGAGACGTGTTATCCACTGGCACCTGACCACGATTTGTCAACTGTGCCCCACCAGCAAGCCCCAACTCGCGTGCGGTCTCAGTTCCATCAAGATCCATGTCACTCAAGAGTTGCTTCACGCTGAAGTCAGGCAGACCTTCAAACATCTCGCCAGCCTCCAGCATCCGCAGGAACATCTCAATCGTGATCGCATTGCTGTCCTTGAACAGCGAACTGAGTGCCATCACCTGCTGAGAGTGCAGCTTCACGGGGATGAAGTTCTTGCTAATCGTCACGCGCACTTCAGGGATGCTGCGATAGGCAGCGGCGTAGAGCAATGCTCGATTTAACGCATCCTCAAGCCCTTGCACGAGCACAGCTAGCTGTGAATCACTCTGAGAACGATCCAGGAGCTTCGCAAAACCGCTTTCTGCCTGCGTTTTACCCGTTGTCATAGCAACAGCAGCAAGGCGCTCCATAGCCTGCTCAATACGTCTCAGATTCTCCAGCGTGACCGATGCGCCCTCCATAGAGGCACTCATCAGATTGAACTTGGCATCAGGGTTCTGCGAGAACAGAGCACGACCAGCGCCAGCCTTGATCTCATCATCAGGACGCACGCCCGTGCCAGTCAAGATCGGCGAGGAAGTCAAGTGGATGGTCTCTGCAAGATCGGCAGAGATGCTCCAATGATTCAAATTAAGACGTGCAATGTCAAAAAGCAAGGGGCGGGCACGAAAAAACGCTTCTTTTTTGCCACCAAAAACAGGCACAAACGGGATAAACGGGATTGAAAGGTAAGTCGTCTCTTCAAGCAAGTATTTATCTACATTGCCCGGCTCGTTTTTCTTGGTGTATAAGCGACAGCGAACACGTTGCTGAGAAATTGCAGGTTCAGGCTCATCAGAAAGTTCAGAAACACTGTTATCTGCAAGATTTGCAATGTCATAAACACGTACAGCGGGGATGACTTCTTCAAAAAACTCGTTTTGTTCGCTTTGACGACGCACTTCTGTCTTGACGCGCAAGTAAGTAGGGAATGCGCCAAATATATTCTGCGCCCCTATATCCGCATTGAACACGTCATAGCGACATTCAAGTACCTGCTCCATGCGCATTAGCACAAAGTAAGGGCGTGGATTGAGACGACGCTCTTCTGCAGCGCTCAGATTCTCTGGAAGCTTGGGGTACTCAACCCAAATCCCAGAAACACCACCATCAAGCGCCTCTGTAAAAGCCTCTTTGGCAAAGGAGAGCACAGAATGCCCTTCAAGATCTACATCTTCAAAAAAATTACCCCACTCCGAGGGAATGGTTTCAGGGACACCAACACCTTTTCGTAGCGCTGTCCCGCAAACCAAATCACGAAGGTGGCAGTAGTAGTTCTGAAAGCTGCTTTGCGAGCGTGTTTTGCGAACTTGATAGCTTTTGTCTTCTTCCAGATAGTCTTGAGGAAGATATTCGTCGGACGCTTCAAAAAGATAGAACTCGGGCAGCGTACAAAAACGAATCGGCGCAAGACGTGAAAATTGCTCCGCTTGCTCTAACGAGTAGGCATCAACGCCAGATACTTCTTCAAACGACTGCTCATACTCCGGGTAGCGGCGTTCAAAAGGGAGTACTAGGTTGTCAGCCGCTGGTACAAGAGAATTGGGGACGATAGCCACTGCTTTTGCGCCTGCAATACAAGCAGTGTAGCTCTATCGCGTTCAACGCCAACGTGGGCGACTGAAGTGAGCTGTTGCGCGTGGCATTGTGTGCCAAATCAAATACCGCAAAGCATCACCTGCGTGAGAAAGATCATGCTTGCCGCCCTTCATTGGACGATAGCTTTCATCATAACCCCAGTTCTCAAGACTTTGCAAGGTTTCTGGGCACGCCGTTGGATTTACAAGAACAGAACATGCGTGAATGTGAAGATTGGTGTGGGCAATGGTTTCCGCGACAGGTGGATTTCTTCGTTCTGCAACAACCTTGATGCCCGCATTGCGCAATATGTCGTGATCACTCTCGGTTGCACTGGTGCTGGCATGACTGCCACTGGCATCTGGATGGCAAGTCACCATCCCATTCGCTACCTGCCTAGGGAATCGACGCTTGATGTGTTCGACGAGATCAAAGGTTGTGCGGCACATGTGCTCTTCAAATATGTGAACCGCCTGCCCAGTCGGCGAGGGACGAACAACGGCGTAGCAAGACATGCTGTTCCCAATGTTGAAGTCGGCGCCAAAAATAATTCTTTCGTGAGGTTCTGGATGGAAAACGCTCGTGCAATGCTTCTGACGATCAAATTCATGGAATACAGTTGCCTGCGCAAGATTGACAAACTCGCCATTCAAATAAGCCTCAATCAGGTTTGCTGGGTATGTTGCGCGTAGGTTTTCGATGAAGCCTGGATCAAGATAAGGATTGTCAGCAGTTTTTGCTTTATAAAGCGCCTTCTCGTCTGATGATTCACGCACGAACATGTTGTAGAGAGCTTTGTGACCCTCGGGCGTAGATGCAAAGCAAAGCTGAGGGCATTTGCCCACACGAACGCGCCCTTGCAGTTTTACAATTGCCGCCTCTGCTGTTTGCGTCGAAACTGTATCAATTTCGTCAACAACCATACTTGCAGCATTAACCCCGATGATTCTATTGTAATTTTCAAATGAACGCAAAAGAACAGGAGTATCGCCCTTGGGAAGTTTTAATGTAAATACTGGGAGTGGGCTAGTTCTAAATTCATAGGGTATGCTGTAGCGATCAAGAACATTCTGCCAAGCAGGAATTGCAACGTCACGGAGCAGCGGGATTGTGGGCTCTAGGAATAAGTGCGTGAAGCCCTGACTGCGAAAACAAAGCAACACAGACTTTGTAACTGCTGCAAAACTCTTCCCGCTACCAAATCCGCCGCACAGTGCAACCATGCGATGATCAAAGTCAGTTACAAAATCTTTTTGATGCGGTAGCAAGTCAGACGATATTCTTATCTCACAGTTTTCGTAATCAAAACTATTGTTACCGCGCTTTGCGATTGCACGCATTTTTGACGTGTCGCTGAATAGCCCAAGCGATTGGAGCGCTGCTCGATCTGCGTAACGACTACTGCGTGCTTTGGCTGGCATGTTTTCCCCTTGATCTACAAAAGATAGCAGAGCTTCACTCTGTTGCTTCTTTTAGCTCTTGTTGCATGTATTGCAGGAGGGCTTGATCGGCGGCGGTGAAAGCAGAAGGAGGCTTAAGTTGAAGCTCTAGAATTCGTAATTTAAGCTGACGTGCGTAGAGATCATTGATTTTTGCTTGTACTTCTGCCGACTTTGCGTAACGTGTTTCAACTGTCACAACGGCGGTAACAAGAGCAACTAGCAAAGCAGTAGCAGCCGCAAAGACTTCCAAATGACGACTATTCATTTCTTTTTACGTTTGTGTTGATAGCTAATGCGTTTACTGCTTGTCTTTGCACGCTTGAAGTGTTTCCTCTCTTTGGGTGTCAACTCTTTGCTTGTTTTCGGCGTATCGGCAGAAACTCGCTTTGATGGGCGGCAAGCAGGATAGCCACGACGCTTCTCCCCCTCAGAGCGCCCACAAGGCTTACCCGTCTTGATGTCAACCCACTCTTCTTTGAACCAGCGAGAGAGGCCCGAAGAGGCGCGACGAGAGCTGCTGGAACGAGGGCGAGGCATAGCAAGTCAGCTCTTCTCTACACGATAACGCCCACCACGCTTTTTATATTCACGCACTAACCAGGCATTTGCGTATGCGCTTGGGTAGACTTTGAATTTGCGTTTAGCAGCTGCTTTGACACGAGCGTAGAGAGCTTTGTCAACAGGGACGTTCTTCGACATTCTGCGTCTCGTCAGACACTTCGACTAAAGCATAGCTCTTCATCTTTGTTTCAAGCGCTCGTGATACGTCTTCAAGTTGCTCAAGTGTTGGGTAGAACTCAACGCGACAAAACGCAAGCTTGTCAACATCAAGATCAAGCTCAATACGTTTGACGAATTTTAGATCAAGCTTAAGTGCAGCAAGAATTGCAGGGGCGATATGCGTGGAAGAAACAACTTGTTGCATCAATCTTCAATAAAAACAAAGCTGTCAGGGATCATATCAGCATCTGTCAAGCTATGAAACGGTTTTTGAGCAAGTGCGTCAGGAATAAAGTACAGCGTCATGTTATTGTCTTTGAAAGTAACGATAACGTATTCAACATCGTTAATTTTTTGAGTCATGCGTAGCAATAATCGACAATTTGTTTTATTTCTCGATAAATAACATATACGATTAAAGTCATCAGGTCGCAAATGCTCTTGCAAAAACGCGATTAAATCGTGTCTTGAGAGTGCTTCAGTCACGTGACGCAATTACTGACGGTATTTACAGGAATATTAGGGTGTCTTGGGGCTTGCGACAGTTCAACAAAGCGCTTAAACTGTTGCAAATCACGAATATCTTTCAAAATTGCGTTAATTGCAGCATTTAGTTCTTGATTTTCTTCTTTCAATTCAGCAACAAGCGTCTCTAGCTCTGCGATTCGCTCTTTTTTGCTTGACATGCGATGAAAGAAGAAATGCTGAAGAGCCCTTACCGCCTCATAAGGCACGTGCTCTCACTCTTCAGCGGGTACTAGAGAGCTTGTGCAGACTATCACTATCGGCGAAATATGTCAACTGTGCTTATTTTGTAGCTAACTTGCTGCTTTGTAGTACATCAACTCTTTGCTATGTGTATTTGCGCCCTCAGTTCTTCTTGATGTAACTGAATTCCTAAAGAATGTAAACGGTAGATAACTTGGCACTGCATTTGTTTTTGGGCAAACTGCTTCACAGACAATCACTTGCCCTTTTAATTTGCATACAGCATTGGATAGTCGCTCATAGTCAAACTCTGTTTTCATCTTGTATTTGTAATTAAACATATAAACAGGGTCGATAAACCAAGTGATCTCTGAGTCATCCCTGAGCGGCGACTCAAGCAGCTCAAAGCCGTCTGGGTGCAGCTCCCAGTGCTTCACGCAGCGCACGTCCGTAGAGACTCTTCTGCGCGTGTTCTCGGTCCACTGGCCAGGCATATTCCCCCAGGGCGAAATCGTCCAGCAATCGCCCACGTTGTTCGTTCTCTGCCAGTTCTTCAAAAGCAACTGCTGCCCCTTAGACATTGGGATCATGCGAATGTCAAGCCCAACAGGAATGTCAGTCGGAATCTCAGACACGGACTCCTGAGTCGCATCTTCTATGAGCCATGCCCAAAGCTCAGAAATATGCGCATCTGTCTCTGCAAGTTTTACATCGCAATGACTAAAACGAAGGCTGTAACCCGCGCCCCCGCCGAAGGGTTCAATGATCTTTGAGGCGTGCGGAGATGGGTAGTATCTGGAGTTCTGCCACTTCGACCCAAACCACTTAAACAGCGGCCCTGAACAGCTATATCGCTTCTCTTGAGATGACATGCGACAGAGAAAACTAATTCAAGATTAGCACTACGGTGGAATATGTCAACTGTGTTTATTTTGTAAGTATCTAGCTGGAATACGTTTCTAAAAAATTTAGCAAGGGCGTTTTTTGAAAACTGAAGAGGGGTGTTATTTTGTTTTTGCTGCTGGAATGAGGAAAAAAAATTTGGGAGGGGGGATACCGCGACCGCGAAATTAAATATACCTTACCCCCGGTAAATAAGGGGGGAGAAATTAATCTCCCCCAGTTACAAATCAAGCGGCTATTTTGCTTTTAACACTGCGCGATTTGTTAGTGGTAGGGAGCTGATTTGTATTTGTTAGCTTAGATTTCCATTCTGCGATCATTTTATTTCCCATTGGCAAATAACGTGTTCCAAAATCATCAATCTCAAGTCCAGGGATTTCTAAATACTCTCCTTTCACAATAACCGGACGGACTAAATCAAATTGCAATTTCCCTGCTACGGCTGCAGTGCTGCGATTATGCGAGTCGGTATAATAGCCAAGCTGAAATGCTTGCCACAAACAGGCCAAATCAGCGACGGAAATCTTGCCCTTATTTTGTGCGCACAATGCCACTACTGTGCAACGAAAATAGTAGTTTGCCTTGATTTTTTCGGTAGTGAAATCATCACTGCTAGATTTAGGTGATTTTGCCTTGAAAAAATCTAACTGTGGTTTGCCTACTTTATCCGGATGCGTAACTTCCACTCTGCACTGTTTGTAAATAAATCCTGTTGCGTTAAAAATATCTTGAGTCTGTTGCTCAAGTTTCAAAAATTCAGCGTTGATTTTCTGTGCTGAATTTGCTGTAACACGTCCGGTAGATTTTGCCTCTTTAATTTCCTTTTGAATTTCGTTGGAAATTTGATCGAAGGCCGAAAAATCAAAAGCGGTCATTTTCCTGAAAAGGTAAGGGTCGGCAAAGCTCTCGCCTTGCTTACTTTTGATTTTAACCGATAGGTTGCCGACTTGCAGGTTTCGACTGATCAGAATACTTTATAGTTATACTTTAACATTCAACTAAATATAAAGTATAAAGTAGCGATTCAACGCAAATACAAATAATTAGCATTTGCTGTTAAATAGTATTCTTTAGGAAATACTATCAATTACAAATAAACAATAAACACAAAGTATTTTTATTTATCAGGAATTCTTGCTAATTACAAATACTTTACACTTGCAAAGTATTTCAAATGCTCAGGAAATACTATCAATTACAAATAAGTCACACTTACAAAATATTTCTATCTATTAGAAATCCTTGCTAGTTACAAATACTCTGCACTTACAAAGTATTTCTATTTATCAGAAATCGTTGCTAGTTGCAAATACACTGCAATCGTTAAATAACATTTAGCACATTCGCAACAAATAATATATTTAACAAATTACTGTGTATTACAAATAACTAGCATTTGCTAAATAACAAATAGCAATCGTTAATTAACAAATAACAATCGCTAACAAATAAATACATTTAACAAATCACCTGGAATAACTAATCTTTGCGAATTGCAAATAAATCTAAATGACAAATAAATAAAGTTTTGCATAAATACAAATAATAAATAAATGCGAGCAACAAATAAATGTAATTAACAAATACACCTGCGCAACAAATAAGTCTAGCATACTAGAGAGAATGTCGCTTGGAATGTAAATCTAGCGTCTGCGCAAATGTATGCAATTTGAATGACATGCGTGAATAAATGAATGTTGTGAATGTTATGAATGAATGCAAATTATGAATGAATGCGATGAATGCAAATTATCTATTCATTCTTCTAACCCAAGCAAATCTACCGTTTCTTGCAGATTTGATTGCAGCGTTCTTGAATGTTTGCTGTGAATGAATGGGCGGTCCATAAAATCTACCTGGCACTGCATTCGTATAAATTTTCTCCTGTTTCCATAATCTTACCCTGAATCGCTTAAGTTTCAAATCACCTTGATAACAATAAATAGGGTTAATCATGAATCCAATTCTGCCATTGTATTCAACTTTTTTAATAACATCTAGCTTTTTTAATTTTGCAATTCTTCTGTATGTATTGCTTAAGTCTGCATCAAAAAACGCTGAAATTGTTTTTTCACACTGCGTCGTAAATCCCCATTCATTGCACATATCTGTTAAATAAAACAAAATCAGCAGCTCAGAACTTGTAAGATTTGCGCGTAAAAGTGAATGAAAATCACGGCGAGACATGAATGAATGGGGCTCCTGAATCGACCCTGAGCAGGTGTAAATTTTACCACGAATCTAATGAGTCTCAAAAAAAGAACCCTGTCAGGGACTGGATTTCTTATTTTGCGTCCACAAATCTCACGAAATGAGATCCCTTGCGGCGCAATGGATTTGGGGGTGTTTTGAAAATCCTCCTTTAGGGGTATGGGGAGAGGAATCACGAATCGCCACCGAGAAGAAATCACGGGCGCCAAATAACAAATCTTCAGCGCCCAAGTAATTTATAAATCGCAGTTACTCATCAAAATCCGCCTCCTCTAATGCAACAAGTAACTGCTCAACACCTAATGCGCCCGATTGTAAACTCTTGCCCACCTCAGCAATTTTTGCAGCGCTGTTAAGTATCGACGGAATATCACGAATATCGACAGCGCGATTAGAATCTAAATACTCATCAAGTGTTCTTTGCGATAATGCAGCTAACTTCGCAGCATTCACAGATAAATTTCGCCCAAGATATTCTTGTTGCAAGCGATAATCTTCTAGTCGCTTTTTAT
>Ga0196905_1000229_pt1 | contig 22540 bp, 10 predicted proteins | sample CB_VirMetaG_3_FD_169098 | JGI IMG/M metagenome (GOLD analysis project Ga0196905, IMG submission 169098) | Freshwater to marine saline gradient viral communities from Chesapeake Bay - CB_1508_1S Viral MetaG (v3) (version 3) | ecosystem: Environmental > Aquatic > Marine > Coastal | place: USA... | reverse complement strand
CGTGATCGACGTGCATAGTTGAGTTGTTAGCGACATTCCATATAAATAATCTACTACAGAACTCATCTGAGGCACTAGTGTCATAGTAGACTGAGCTAGCGTTCCACCACCCGCAAGGGAAGTGGACATTCCTAACCCTAACATTTGATCCGTTTAATGCTCGGAGGCACATACCTCCTTGGGTAACAGAAGTTAAAGCATAAGGATCATTAGTCCATAATTCCTGACCAAAGTAGAATCTTTCAGATCCTGCATCAGTCATCCTACAAGTCCCACCTCTCGTTTGGAGGACCTCTGGGAACTCGCTATAGTCTCCTGCCTCATTAGGGTTTGGATAGAACTGGAAGAAGCCTGCTGAGGTGTATGGGGCGAAGGTTAATAGCGTTGATGTGTTATAGTTTGTAGCACTAGCATCTTCTGTAGTCCAGTTGACATGATAGTCACCGAGATCTTCCATGGTTACAGTAGAGTTATTATCTGCTACTATACAAGAGTTATAACCCTTTAGCTCTACCATCGTATGGTTTCTTGCGTTAGTTAGGCTGAACCCTTCAATGTCAAACTCACCATCATGTTTTTTGTGAGGCTCAAAGATAATATTAGAATTCCTATTAGCGTAAACGTTTACTGCTCCATCATACACTATGGTAGGACCTCGGAATCTTAGGGTAGAGTTATTTTCAGCGCACAAAGCTGCGTAATACTTCATCTGAGAATAACTTGGTGATGCGGTGCCTCCTAAGTAAGCAGAGATAGAGCTAGCACTCCCCAAAGAGACATACTCAGATCCGTTCTTAGCTAAAACGTGAGCGCCCTTTGCTGGCTTATCTGTTTCTCCTCCCCGGAAGTGGCTTGAGTGAATTAATTCTACGTGAGAGCGATCAAGATCAATAGCAGGAAGTAAAGAACCTACAGAGTCATTTGTAATACCATGAGCGTCAGCAAATATCATTCTTCCGTAATACTTAGCCATATCTTCTGCGAATCGAGTTGGCTTGAAAGTAGAGTTAAGTAATACAAGATGCTGGCCGTTATCATCGAATTTGTAAGAATACTGCTTACGGTTAGTGTATTGTGGATTTAGAGTTAGACTAGCTGAGTAATCAATTCTATCAACTGCGGAAAGCCCAACGTTGTTGTAGCTAAAGTTACTATCTTTGCAGTTTATTCCATAAAGATGGTTCTTTTCAATTGTGAACTCTTCAAGCTCTATAGTGCTTTCAGTAGATTTAATTCCTCTAGTGTTGTGGTAAACCTCTAGACGCCCATCAAATCTAAATCTACTATTTTGAAGTTCTATGCCATAATTGGCATTTCCTTCAATTGATAGAATATCCGCATACATAGAACCAGAAACATTGTTTACTGTAGCTGCTTCTTTTGATTTACCTCCGCGAATAGTAGAGTTGATCAGTCTTAATCCAGTGGAGTTTCTTGAGATCATTCTTAGATATAGACCTGCCAAGAAAGTTCCATGACCTAAGTTAGAGGTATGCTCTTCAGTAGTATCAAAGAATATTTCGGAGTTTGTTGCCTCTATACCAGCCGAGTCATCTTTTGGTGCATCAAACCCTTTAATATTAGTTAGCCATGGTTTCGATAGTCGATTGTTGCTGCTATCCAATCCATAACATCTATTGACGAATAGGTCGCGCATGAATGACACAGTGGAGTTTTTGATTCTAATACCTTTATCCACAAAGTGATCAACGGCAACACTCTCTAGGTAAACTGTTGAATCTTTTATATCAATTCCTACGTCAGTAGTGGACCCATTCCCCTTGCAGAAAAAACCTCTAATGTAAATGGGACCTGAGCATTTAGAAATTACAATCTTGTCTAAGTAGTTCCCGTAAGCAACTAACCTCAATGTGGTATCAGCACCAGGAGCTAGCCCTATATTAGCTACATAATCTCTGTAAAGTTCATTTGAGAAGGAATAGCCATCTACTTGGTTGAAAGAGCTAGGATCGTATAAAGTAACTTCATCACCAGCACCCTCCTCATAAACTACAGAAGTTACTGTAGTCCCAGTAGTTGCTAAGACAGCATCAAAACTTAAATCAGCTACAGAGAGTCTACCTAGCTCCATATTAGAGTAGGTGCCTGTTGGGCGGCTTCCATAGAAACCCTTGTATTCAGATATTGCCCTAGCATCTGTATTTGGTGAAATATTGGAGAATATTGATTTACCTGTAAGGATAGAAGATGGGGCTGCATTAGCTGTGTTCGTAAAGAACTTCCACAAAGAATCAGTGTTACTTGTAATTATATCGTTCCAGAGAGTTTGGTAGTTCCCATGAGGCCCTCCAGTAACAGAATCTAAGCCACTACATTCTATACTTGATAATACAGGAGGCGCAAAAGTTGTTCTATTAATAATCTCAAGACTTCCAGACGGTCCCATAGTAATGTCTGTAAGTTCTAAAGAACCTAGCTCACCAAAATTAGCTACCTCAATGATCATTGGGTAGTTTATATACTTTGGTAGAACTTTGGTTAAAGAGGAGACATCAGGGAATACGTTTCTGTTACATCCTATATCACCTGCTGGTGCGTCGGCGGAAACCAGTAAGACTATCCCAGGAATAGATGATGTTGGATACCCAAACTGTTCCCAAAGAAGCTCTGTCCTGTCATCTAAATCATATAATGGTAGGTTATCCTGTTCCCAATTGTAGAAAGATCCTGAATGGAATTTAGTGACATGATCTGTCCAGCACCCAAAAAGCTTTGCTGATCCAGAAGTAGAATAAAGATCGTTTATTAGATATGTTGCCATCAGAAGTTAAGGGTCCACCTAAAAACAAGACTAAAGTCTGAGGTCTTAGCTATTGGGCTAAAGTATCTGTAGGCCACTAAAATAGAAGTATTATCACCTAGACCAAATCTATCACCTAGAGGATTTTTCATGAATAATCCTATCTCATTTAGAGGCACAACTGCTGAATCTCGATTAGTTTCATTTCCTGCATCTTGATCAAGTGTAATTGTGTATCGCACACTAGCAGGTCCAACTCTTGATATTTTATGGCTTGGAATATAACCAAACCACTGATCAGCTTTATAAGTATTTATAGTCGTTGCGTGATGCCCACTTACTACGGCAATTCGTGCCTGAAGGCCATACTCTTCGACAGAGCTTAGAGGACCAGCTAAAGAGTTGGTTGAAGGAGTTTCTAGTTGAGCAGATCCACTGACACCAACCTGAAACCTATCAATCTGATACGCAATGATGTTCCCAGGGCCAGACAAGCTGAATAATTGGGCCAAGCCTAATCCCATCCCTGAGACAATAATATTATGGTCATCAAAGACAATTTCTTCGAGACCATCAGGATAACTCTTCGCTATCTGCAAATGCCCAGTAATCTTTAGATCTTCTATGAAATTCATTTGAATACCCAACGCCAAACAATCTTTAATGGTTCCGTCACACTCGTTAATCCTGCATCGGCTCCATCGTCATTATAGTAAGTAAGGTCACTAGTAAAAGTTTTTCTTGCTAGTAATCTATACTCCATTTCATCTGAAGCCCCAACATCGTAAGGAGGTAACTGTCCTTTTTGGAGCATCTTTCTTAGATCAATGCCCCAAAGTCCTATATTATATATGCCACCATAAGCATTTAATACAATTAGATCTTGTGGATAAATACCTAGAACCCATCTTACCTGAAGATCACCAGAACTCCACCCAGGGTTATTTGATAACAATAGTCCCTTGAAAGCCTTGGCAGCTTCAAGTGCTGCTCCCTCTACCATACTAGTAACCGTAAGAGCAATGAAACCTCTCTTATCTATGGCTGAAGGTGTGTCGTAGCAGTTATGACCGCTAACATTTGTTAGGGTTGCTGAAGCATAAGTTTGGCCTGCTGGTCCTAACAGGTAGATATCGAAGGACCCTGAAGGAGCGTAGCAGCCATATCTGACGCCGCTACCATTAAATTCTGAGACTAAGTTTACATTGTGCCCGTAATCATACTCAGGTTTATCCTCCACAGTAAATCCTGTATAACCAGACTCCAATCTTGTCATCTCTGGATCTGATGCTTCTGGTAGAATCTGTATTCCTGTGCCTAGTGCGAAGGCGCTAGTTATGTAGCTGGACATAGAGAAATCGGAATAAGAGATAACCCTAATATCTCCATCTAGTGGAAGAGAGCTAAGATGTGCGTGATAAGAATAACCTAAAGCATCTTTACCTAATGACGCAGCTCTAACAGTGTAATTTGATGTATCCAATATAGCCGAGGCTGGATTAGCTACTTGGTAAAGTTCTCTTGGCATAGATAAAACATCAGCGATAAGCTCTCCCATATTATCTAATATCATATTAGACTCTTCAAAGAGCTTTGTATCACCTTTAAAAATTTCTACTATACCATCAATCATTTTAATTCCTTACGGTAAAACTTGGGGAGATAAATCTACTAAATTAAAGTTATTTGCGCCAGTTGCTGTAGAATAAGTTGTATTTCTTGGATTTATTCTATAGTTGGCTCGGCTTCCGCCGTTATCAAAGTTAATTCCAGTGCTTTCAGCGGGATCTCTAGATAATCCTCCAACGTTATGAGATACTCCTCCCAAAGAGTTATAATAGTTAAAGATAGCTCTGATATCCTCTTTAGATAGGTCTACATGGTAAATATCACATAATGGATATTTTTTATGTCCTGTAGGGGTTCCAGTAACATCAATTCGTGTTAAATCATGTATGGTATTATCTACTAAACTGATATTATCTAGCAAGATAAATCTTTCTGTATTTGAAGCTTCTGGTATCATGAATAGTTCTACGACATACGTTTGGTCTAACCGATGAGGTTGATTTTTTATTTTAAAATATTCTTCAGGAACTTTGATTCTACAGTAATTTCTTGTATCAAACTTAAATTCAAACTCTTCAAACTCATCTTCTGAGAAAGTCCCTATCCCACTTAGGAAGTCTACGATTGGAAATAACTGTTCGCTATCTAGGCACTGGAAGGTTGGACGGTTGTTTTGTGTCCTATCTACAGTCGTAAACTCGTGAGTGTGGGTTAAATCCGTTAGGATTTTTGTTATGGTTAGATCACTAGTTTTAAGTAACTGCCAACGTCCATTCTTACCGAAGTGCCATGTGAGGTCGCTACCTTCCGTGTCTGTATGAATCCAAACGCCCAATCTTGCATTAATTAATTTGCTCCCGTTTTCGAGAGCAGCTAAAGCTCTAACTTTAAGCGTAAAGTTATTTTCTGGGACAAGGAAGTTAGAAGATCTCTTCGTATCATACGATTCAGTTAGGTCGATCCCAGGAATTTTAAATCTAATTCTAGGTAATCCATTTACAGATTTCATTCTTAAGAATGCGTTATCATAAACGAAAGAATCAGCTTTTTGTTGTTGTAAGTCGTAGAAGACGAAGTGATTGACTGGAGAGCTTCCTGAAGTGAAGATTACATCTGTATTAGCAATAATACCTGAGTTAACTAATTCTGTGGTTGTTGGTAATACCAAAGACGAAGCTATGATTGCTGACGGATTTGTGACAACTGTAGTGCCGTAAACACTCATTGAGTTAGCCGTCCCAGAGAAGTAAGGTGTTGTTGAGTTAATGACCTTAACATCTCTGATATCTGTTGTATATGTGCTGTAAGTTCGAGCTTCAGGACCTTTTGATTCTAGATCACTGTTTTCAATTATACTACCAAAAGCATGAGCGTAAATACTAGCGCCAAACTCTCTCTCTAGTTGGTAGGCTGTTGGATGTCTATTAAATGCAGACGTATACAGATGGTATAGCTCGTGAACTTTTCTTCCTAAGCCAAAGTTCTCATACGCATCCAGTGAACTTAAAAATAAACCACTGCAAGTGATCTCTTTGTTAACTAACTCAGAAACTACGTCTCTCCACTTTAAGTCTGAGGCATATTGACTGATATTATCTTTAACATGTTTTTCGTATTTTTTATAGAGTTTTTGTTCTGCGATCTTATGAACAACAGCCATAAAAGGATCTAGTTTATCCCTGTCAACGTAACTATCTGACTGGAAGAAGAATATGTCTGCGGATTTATTTTGGAATCCTCTATACCCTCTGCTCTTCATCGTTGTTGAAACATCATATCCATAATAATTTGCTGATGAATATAGGGCACAACGATCATATACTTCTGGTATTTCCGATATGACCCCGCTACAGTCCGCGCTCACAGAAGCGAAAGTAAGTGACGACGGTATAAAGCCTAAAGGTATAAATCCAGAAGGAGCAAAAGTATCACTAAAGTATTCTGTATTTCTTAATATGGTAGTGCCTAGAGTCATATACTGACTTAGTGACTCATGCTCGGCATTCATAAACACTAAATTATTAACAAAAGAGGCAGGCTTCTGAACGCTAAGACGAACTGTTAGTTCAGTATCTGCTGCGAATACACTAGTTAATTCAGAAGCAGCAAACTTATACTGTAGAGGATGGATGCCTGGGATTAAGGTCCTGAGGTCCCAATCAGTTTGTATATTTACTACGTCTGTGCCGTTTATGAACGAAATAATCACAGGCCAGTTGTAATAGAAAGGTGCTGCTCCAAGGTTAAGCCAAGTTAGACTAATCTCTACATCTTTATCATTATAAACTATGTCAGGTATAAAAGAAGAGTCGATATAGAAACTATATCCAATCGTGTAAATACTGTCAATTATATTTTTGTATTTTACGGGATAGTCATTATTAGCTCCGTTGTTGTAGGCATCTCTTAGAGCTTGGGTTTGGAGAGTTACTTTAGTGCCGGAGATTAAGCTTGGTCGAATTGCTCTAATACAGTCGGCTACTTTTTGAGGGACAGGTGAGCGAATAGGTCCACTGTAAGTTTTTGCAAAAATATCTAAATTGTCTAGTAGAGGTGGGTAGATCTCGGCTGCATTCATTACCCGCTTATATTTTTCTTGAACGTTATAAAATATAGCTTGGGTCATTGTGAAGTTAATCGTGGTATTATCTATAATATCTCTAGGTGGAATTGTTTGATAACAAAGATTGTTATCAGTGATACCCACATCAACATCTATATCAGAAAGTTCTGTAGGGTTATCCGGTAATCCTCTAAAAGTATTAGAAAGCACATCGTAAAATCTACCAGTTATCTGGGTTTGAGAGAAGGCATTATCAAAAGAATTAATGACTGCGTTTATAGTCCCGATCGGTATTTCCGTTAGTGTGACAGGTAATATGCTTCTCCTTGCTTCCCGATTCTTCCATCCACCCCAATGACCAAGTAAACCTATCTCTATCATCGCTAGTCTTGGGTCTCCATCATACCTAGCACCTATTGCGGAGATTGTAGTTTGTAGAGAAGATACTAATAGAGGATCAGCATAGTTTGGTAAATAGCCTGAAACACCTCTAGTAGCTTGTGTTATGACTGAATCGCCTTCTAGGGCTTGATCAAAACGCCCTGATGGGACTTCATACTGCTCTCGGGCTACAGCACTAAGAAACAGAGGCAATGCAAAAGGTCTGAGTAGTCCTGTCGGACCATTCTCATCAAAAGTTTGTGGATGGTCAATATAGAATTTAATTACAGCCTGACAATTCACCGAAGAGATTGCATCTAATTCAGCATCTAAAGTTGTCCAATCGTAAGTATTAGTCTCTCCTCCATTATAAAAAAGTCCTGATAATGGCATCCAAATTCTTTCTACAGATCTTGGAACAGAGTTTTTTGCAGCAAGATTTAGGTCTCTGTTTGGGTAATAACCTTTGATTGGGTTATAGAGAGCTTCAGGGTTTTCAGCAAATGTATACTGAGTAAATTTAAACTCTTGTAAAGGATCGCCAACTAACATCTCAGTAAATAAAGGAGCGTTTACTCCAGTCCTACTGTAGTAGCCTGCTACACTTAATTTGTTATGATAATCTTTTCTTCTGTAAGTATTACGTTTTGCAATTATCTTCTCTACGCTAGACAGGTTTGTTATAACCAAGGAAGAGAATGTGTATCTGCTATTCCTAACCCCACTAAATTCAAGTAAAGTTCCTAATAGATCAATAGCTGAAATATCAACATTTCCAAAAGTAATAGAGGATAACTGCCCAACTAACTCGTCAGACTTATCAAGCCAAAACTGAGGTCTGACATCATCCGCAGGGGAATATTCATCCTCAGTCCTTAGAATAACTGAAGAATCCTTGATCGCGTGGGCTGGTGCGAATCTGTCTGCTAGTCTGTTAGCTACTTGAATTACCTGCTGAGAATCAGTCTCGTAAGTAGCCTTAGAGAAGTTAAAATCGTTAGCATCAAAGTTAAGCTTATAATGAGAAGACTTACCATTCCAAAGAGGTAAGTAAAGCTCTTTCTTAGCTACAGGATCTAGAATGATTTCTTCCCAGTTTGGGGGTTGCTGATAATCTAGGGTAAAGAATAGCCAACCATTATTCTCAGAATAATCTAAGAATCTTTCATCTATAGTTGATATTGTGTTTTGATCAATGTAGTTTTTAACTTTAATTGCAAAATCTTGAGGAACTCCAAAACAAACTAAAAGATCAGCTAACCGTGTCAATAGTGCATCACTTATTACACAATGAACATAATAAGGAATTTCTTCAAAAGGAGGGATAGGATATACTCTACCTCTGTAATCAAATTTAAAATCTTCGGAGTCTACAGGGAATAAAGATTTTGCTAATTGAAAATGATCAGGAAACTCTTCAAATAAGGTTAAAATAATCTTGTCAACAGCTAGTTTAATATTATTATCAAAGTTTCCATAGTCATAATCATTGATCCCTAGTTGAATAGCTTTATCCGGTGTATATGTTCTAAAATCTTGAAAATGTATTGATTTTGTTGCTAAAGAATAAAGTATCAAGAATGGGACGTATGACTCCCAGAGCTCTCTAAGATTACTGCTAATATTAACTATGTCTGGGGTGAAGACGCTGTTTACTGCCGCAATAATGGATTGTTTCGTGCCCGCTCTCTTATATATTTGGACAGCGTTAACAAGTTGTAGTCTCCATTTCTTTGGGTCATATCCTACCAACTCCCAACCAATCAGCTTTGCTATTTCCTCTAGAAGATGGTCAGGGCATTGCTCTAGATCGTAAAGGATCTCAAGGTCATTGACCTCAGATCTTTGGTCCGAGAATAGAAATGAAAAAGCTTTTAGTAATCTAAAGAATGGTCCTTTAGATTTAGTGTCCAAGTTTAATTCAGAAGTCTGACTAAATAGTTCAAAGCTATCTCTGACTAAAGTATCAGCTATATCTGAAGTTTCTGTTGAATATATTACAGAGTTATATGTCTTTAGTGCCTCTAGCAATTGAGTTCCACTTGTATAAGTGGTTGATCCTGATAAGAAATTAGCTGGTATATAACTGGAGTAGGATGATTGATTCCTCCATAAATATTCGGTTAGTGCATTTATTCCGTCAGCGATCGTTAGAGGCTTCCCTCTGTAAAGTTTATCTACAAAGTAATTTACTACCGTTGAAGATGGTTGATATGAGTCAGTGGAGCTACCAGCTAAGAAATAAAACCAACCAAGACTCTGAATCAGTTTGTCTGTGCCAGATGCTCCCACTAAGGGACCAGATCTTGTATTAGTTTGTATTTGTGGAATTAGTGATGTAGTCACAAAATCTTTAAATACAGAGCTTGATTCGAATAAGCGGAAAGAAGTGCCTAACTCATTTAAAACAGTTCTTTCGAAAGACTCTGGGGTTATGTTAGTGTAGTTATTCTGCTTAAAGAAGAATGACTGTATACCTTGGTAGGTGTTTATTGATGAAAAAAAGATGCCTGCGGACAGCGGAAGTATTGTATTGAGATCTCTTGCTAATAAAATATGATTATTTAAAATCACATTAGTAGGATCAACCTCTATCCCAGATAAGTCTAAATCAGCTTGTAAGTATTGCCCAGGAATTAATACTTCAATGGCATCAGAGAGGTTTCTCTTATAAAATTCTTTTTTTTGTAAGTTAAATCTCTGAGATGTCATCACACCCTCACTATATTAATTGTTAAGTTATTAAGCTGAATAATTTCATTAAAATCAGCTTTAATTGTCGTTGGGAAGTTATCTACAGTTGCAAATCTCACCTCGGGTATTTGGAAAGTTGAACGAGCTACTTCTTGAGGATTGAACTCTTGACCAAAATATCTGTTGTCAACATTGAAGTAATCTAGTATAACGTCTCTAATATTTAATTTAATTAACTCCTCAGTCTCCTTAATTTCTCTATCAATTCTTGCAGTAATTACAAGATCAATTGTTCTAATAAGTCCGTCTACAACCACAACCTCATCAGTTAACATTTTTTTAGGTTCTATGGCGTCTAGAAGCTCTTTTTTAAACGTTGGGGTTGCTTTTCTGAGTTGTGTATCGCTTGCTTTCTCTAGGATATACAAATCAATAATATTTGCTGATGAGTAAGCTCTCCTAACTGCTGCTGTCGCTTTCCCTATAGATCCGTAAGAAGAAATAAATGTATTTGCGAAAGTATCAAAATCATCCAAAGTAACAACTCGATCCTGTCTCCTAAATGTTAAGGGGCCATACTTTTTAGCATGATCGACAGTCTCAGCATCTGATCCTCCAGTAGCTTTACTAGAATTCTCTAAAACACCATTAGCTGTAGTGCCTTGAGTTATGTTATTCACAACGACTGGGAAGTTGATGACTTCAGCGTTTATATTACCTCTCTCTCCACCACCAACCCTGTAGGTTATCAAAAATGAGTCGCCTGGGGCTGGTGATTGTCCCGTTAGGTTATCTCCAAAAATCACGCTAGCTTTAAAGTCATCATCAGAAACTAGTTGGAATATCTTGGCTGTAGATCCTGATGCAAAATAGACGTTATCTACCTGAGTGTAGACACCGCTAGTTTGGGAATTACCTGTTATAAATACTTCTACAGACCCTTCAATAACGGGGCTAGAATCCAACGTTACCGTCTTAATCCCAGTCTCTGCTCCGAAGTTTCCAGTCTTTCTCACCAAAGAACCCTCCAGTAAAACTAGATTATCGTGTAGCACTACAGTCCCTGGGTTAGCGGCATCTCCGCCTACGCCCTCGATCTCCGTTAAGATTATTGATGCGTTTTGGTTTACTAAATCTACTAAACCATTTGTATACTTATACAAAGTATAAACTAATGGTGCGCCATCATCTGGTGATGTTATTTGGATAGTCCTATTTGAGAACGGGATCTCTAGCTGGTCATAAGTTGTTACGTAAGGACTGCTATCGAAAGTTATCGTTGCATTTGCTGCCGCTCCGATAGGTCCTTTCATCCTAACGCCTATAAGCTCTAATAATTTTTTAATGTTATTTCTATTTTTTGCAGTTCTAAGATAATTTTCGTTAGCTAAGAAGTCTGCTTTCATTGAAGTTGTTGCTCCTACATAAGCAACTAAATCAACTAACATCATTCCTAAATCAGATTCGACAAAGTTATTATAGTCTAAGGGGTAGACCGCTCTGATGTAATCAATTAGGTTTAGCCTATAAGAATTAAAATCAGTCCCTGCAAAATCAATTAAAGATTCCTTTTTTGATTCAGGATATCTTACTAATTTTAAGAAGTCTGAACTGACTGAACCATCAAATGTCATAGCGTAACCTTAACTGTAAATGCTGAATCAGCGATATCTAAGATCTTGCAATTTAATACAATTTTTAATGTAGATATGCCATTTGAGGCATAGTCATCCAACGGTATAACGTCTAAACCAAGAATTCTAACAGTTGGTAAATAGGTTAGAATCGCTCGCTCAATTCTTTCCCTCATTTCAGAAACCAACTCTCTATCAAATGGTGCGAATAAAAGAGAGCGCAAAGGGCAGCCAAAATCAGGTAACATTACCCGTTCTCCTGGTTCGGTCATGATTAGTTGTCTTAAGTTAGACTTAACAACGTCCACATCGGACATTTTAGAAAAATAACCATCTGTGGTTCTGTCAAATGGGAATCGCAAACCATTTAATTTTTTAGAATTTTTTTGCTTAACGCTATTCAATATCCTCTGCTGAGGGATAGCGCCTAACACTGTTTCAGATTCACCTAAGTTTGCCATTCCTATATCCTCTAGTGTTTATATATCATCTAAGACAAACCTTTAATCTCTTTATACTTGGTCCAGAACCTATCTGCTACTATGGTTAGACCAGAAGCATTAAAGTGAATCTTAGATTCGTCTGAAGGAGTTGTTCTAACAAAGTTATCCACCCCATCAAGATCCACTAAGTGGACATTAAGAGATTCGTTATTAGCTACAGCTTGCTGCCCAGTTCTAATGATGCCAACATAATATGGCAGACGCTCAAGAGGCTCTACCAGATCCTGTGCCATTTCGATATGAGTTCTTCCCATTATCCAAGGATAATCATCCGCAGTCGGATCATTTAAAGCATTCTTCAAGTCTTGTTGTAATTTTGGATACAAGACTGATGAGAAGTATAGAGGCCAAGATGTGGGGATATCGACAGGATCAGGATAATTAGTTTGATCATCAAAATGATAAGAATCAAACTCACCTTGAATCATTAATATTGTTGGATCTATGTAAGCATAAGAACCAAATTGAGCCCTTAATGCAGAAACAGCAGAAGAAACATCTCTAGCTAAAGTTTTATAGAGACCAGAGCCTTGAACGTCGTAAACAGCAGTATTCTCGTCAGTCCAAGATAAAGCTTCAGCAGAGGCATTTAAACCACTGACCATGGCTGTAGAGTTTTTAGCGTTCTTAATTAAGAACACGTCATTACCACCTTCCTGCTGATAAAGTTTATCCATGAATGGTAATAACATATCATAGTGGAAGAACAGATTGTTACCATTAAAGACAGAATCGAATCTATATGCTGGCTCGGTAATGAAGTATCTCGACTGGTTGTAACCTCCATACAGAGGGTTCTCAAAGTTAACAGGATTATTGTCCAACCAACCTCCCGCACTAGAGGTTAAGCTTGATGGAGTCCAAATCTTCTTCCCTACTTGAACTTGCTTATACTCTGCTGGGACATCTGATCCTCCGATTGGCACAAAGTTTCCATCCATGTTACTTTGACCAAGAGCGATAATTAGTCTAACTGTTTTAGGTATATCACCTTCTAGATTCTTATAGAGCTTTTGTTGTATTGAGTAATTAAATTTAACTTCCGCATCTTCTAGAGGTTTTGAATAGAATTTAGTGCTTCCTAAATAGCCCTTAAGTCCACTATTAACTCCATTATACTCTCCTCCCATAAAGTTTCCGTAAGAAGCCATACCATCGGTATAACCTCCTCCTAAAATCCATGGGGTGAAGAACGTGTTGAGCTTAGGACCAGATTTTAGTGAGTTAGGTGCTAAAGGCCCTACCGTATTAGGGCCATACTCAAAACTATTACTCTTTTTAAATGTTGGAAGCTTGATAGAATGAGTTGGCTGAGTTCCAAATATTTTAGAGATTGCAGAAGCTGATAATAATTCTGAATCTAGGTAAAGAGACACTGTATCTTTTTCATAATTAAATGTTACAGCCAAATTACAGAACTCTTCTCCACAAGCAGATAAGGCTTTTCCAGAGTCAGTTGTCGCAGAGAAAGGAACAAACATCCCTGCCCACCCAGACCCAACTAAACAGCCATCTCTAGAGATTTCTGATGTTCTTCCAAAAGCTATAGAAGATATATCATAAGAAATTGTAGGCGCTAGGATAAATCCTCCTGACCTTGGATGTTGTAGAGATCCATCATTAGTTGGATCTTCGTTAGAGACCCATCTTCGATCTCTAGTAAAGCCCATGATTAATCCCTTGGTGTAATCACTACCTTCTGTATACTCTACTTGAGAAATGCTACCTCTGCGAGTCACACCAGAGAGGACGCCAGTATTCTCGCAAGCTAAAATTAATCTGTATAAGCTAGAGGTTGATAATTCATCATCCCAAGATTGAGCAAAATTTGTAATATGTGGAGCATAAACCCAAGTATCAAAAGATGCTCCTGATCTGTTATAAAGCCAGTCTTGGAATTCTGGGGTGTCTGGTAATTTGACATAGCTGCCTAGTGCTGAGGGGTTTACTCCACTGTTTCTAGTGATTCCCTGCATGTAAGCGGAGCCTAATCCGTATCCGTAGCCAAATGTTGCTGAGTCGTCTTCTCCAAAGACAAACTTAGCATTTGGTGCAACTAGTTGTGCGTTGTTATAATCATCAGTTGTAACACAATTTAACACAGAAAATTCAGTGCTAGAAGGTGTAGTTGTTTTGCTATTTAAGAAATTATAGACGGCAAAAAGCTCATCCTCTGTAACTACATCACTGATGGCTAACTCAACACTGCTCGAATTAGCCGCGTTTCTGGTATCTGTTACGATTGCTCCTAAGCCTACTTCCGGAACAAATAGATGGTCGATATTTTGTTGAGCTTCGTCAGCGTTTGATACAACAAATGTCGATGTGATAGGAAGAACTATTCCTGATACGCTGTCCTGCTCTAAAATAAGCTTTTTTTGTTTTGATAAAGCTAAAGAAATATTACAGTTTTGTAAGTATGAGAAATCATTAATAGGGACCTTACCTGGAACTGGTGATTCGCCTTTTCCAAAAATTAGGGGTGCCTTTACTGCTATTTCGATCTGCTTCTTTCTTCTGTTAACCTTGTCATTGTGATAAGCTACTTCACTAATAAGACTTTGTTTATAGTTCTCTATTATTGCTTCAGAAGCCCTAGATTCAACTAAAGTTTCTATTTGAGCATTAATATCAAGGACTCTTTTTTCTTTTTGTCCTTCTAATACTTTTAAGAAGTGATCTTTTTCGTAGTGATCTAAAAGATTATAACTATCGTCAATGATAGTTTCATCAAATATACTATTAACCCACTCATAGAAATTTCTAGAGCTAATCTGATCCCCCTTACCCCCCAAGTTCGGATCAAAGTTAAATTTCCATTTCTGTGCAGCGTCTATCTTGGCTTTCCTATCTGTCAACATTAACAGAACAGGCTCCACCCCCTCATCAGATTGAGTGTCGTAGTATAAGCCATCAGTGCTTAAAATATATTTTCCTTTTCTAGATATCGGTGGACCAAAAACTAATCTAATAAGTTCGGGTCCCTCTTCCTCGTCTGTGTTCTCTATCTTAAAGTTAGTTCCACTAAGAATATTTGCAAAATCTGCCGAAAACTCCGGCTCTAAGTTCGGATCTAGTTCTCTTGCTACTAAGATACTGTTTATTGATCTTTGTAAGCGAGCAAACTCGTCACGCTTTTGTTTAGCTGTAGCTAGAGTATCTTTATATTGAGCTAATTTTTCTGCTACGGCACGTTGATACTGCTCTGCATTTAATCTGAGTCTTTGGTCAGCAGCTAATCCGCCTGTGAACTTTTTAGTGTTTAAATAACCATCTACACAGTTTTTTATTTGATTAAACTTAGCTTCTGCGTTTTGGAAGTTTTTATACAGTTGTGTTCCGAATCCTACTGCCTGTCCTATCGCATCAGTGAAGGCTGCTACGTCGTCTACGAAGCCTTTCTCGTCGCTCTCAGCGTCTAACTGAGAACTGTTAGAGCCGAAGCTAACCATGCCGGTTTCTGTGGAGAAGCTGACAATTCCGGTCTCGAAGGAGATCTCATTAAAGACTGCGGCTGTAAGTTTATTAGCTGTCTGTCTTCCTTGGTCAGCAGCTTTGTTGATATCCCGTAAGACTGGGCTAGGAATTAAACCTAAAACATCTTCGGTTAACTGTAGCATACACGCAGGCATTCCGAAAGAGGTCCCTAATGAACCAATTACGCCACGCCCTTGGCCGGTTAGCTCTGTAAAAGTGTCTAGATCAAAACTTGCCATTATTCCTCGTAATCGTTAAGTATGTCTGGTGCTGAGTCAGCAGGGCCTGCTGTTCCTGCTCCCCCTACAGGTGCAAGGTTTACTATGGGTCCGTCGAGCGCAGCGAAACCAGCAGTAAGATTAACTGTTGAGGCTGCTCCGGTCATAGTAGCTTGCGTCCCTGCTTTAATATTAATAGAGTCTCCAGCTTCTATATTTAGGTTAGAAGCTGCTTTAATATTTATATTATCTCCCTCTATGAATATTGAATCTGATGGAGCTTTTATGATAATTGAGCCATCTGAATTAATTTGAACAACGCCGTCAGATCCCTTAGTTCGAATCATAACTTTACTGGCGCTGCCTCTAGCAGTTAGGTTAATATCTTTCTTCTCAGAAGATATGTTAACATTTCCGAACTTGTTCGTCCCCTCTGCCTTACCTCCAGTAGATTTATTTTTTATATTTAGCTCAAATCCCTCAAAAACAATAGTATCAACTCCATGCTCGCTGAACTGCTGTAAAGGTCCTTGCGTCCGCAAGAGCATGTGCCTCTCTCCTAGATCACTATTATTGTGCTGCTTGCTTGCTAAAAAAAAGCCATCATGAAACTCGTTTTCAATACTAATTCTATTAACTAGTGGGGTATCCTCTAGAGATACTCTTTTTGTAGCTGTTCTTAGTTCTGCTTTATGGCTTTCTATATTTTTTTGATCATAGCTATAGGCGTGAGATAAAACTAAAGCATTTCCATAAGCATCACTAAGAATTACACGTTGAGGGGCTCCTGGTAGGAGTTGGTATACGTCACTAGGGATTGCTCCTGCCTCAGCAACTTCTGATATTGAGTCATCTCCTGATCTGAGGTCATTGTCATGGACGACACCCATGAAGTAATAAATATCAGCGGACTCTGATTGAGCAATTAGAACAGTCTGTCCTATGGATGGTATCGCAAAAAAGCCACCTTTTTGTCCATCTACAGGATTATGTAATGCTCCATAAGGACTAACATATTTGCAGTCTCTAGTTCCTATAAATGATAAAGAAGAGACAGTAATGTATCCCGATTCGAAGATATCAAAGTTAGAGGTGACTGATGCTTCTATAAGATTCATTATTAGATCTCCTTTATACTAGGAATCGAGAATAGTTTAAACTTACTATAGGACTTACTTGTATCTATCTTGTGATAAAAGCCTAATATATTATATGCTCCAGTTACGGAGTCTAAAGGATTTTTAGGTGTATTTACACCAACAAGTCCTGGTCTAGTAGCGAAGAGGATGCAAGGAATCTGCATGTAAGCTAACGTTGAAATAGGGAAGTAAGGCAACGTCTCAATTTCCACTTGAAAAGTTGCTTGGTCTATTACAGACATCTGATCAACAAAGAATTTTACTGGGTCGTTCTTGTATATTCCTTCTACGACCGATACCAAACCATGCTTTTCCCTAACAGTATTCTCAAATGCTTTTGCTTCGATGGCTAATAATTCATCATTTAGCCCCTGATCAGAATTAATAAGATTAAACTTCTGTTCGTCGGAAAGTTTACTATCTCTTAAGCTATTAACTATTTTATTGGTTTCCGCTGAGTTTGCCGCAGACTGTCCGGTAAATGTCTTACTAATTACATTTCTTAAAAGGTAGTCTCCGGATTTATCCTCAGCTAAATCTAGTAAAAGTTCTGCTCGCTCTTCATCAGAGGCTGCTGCTAGTTTACCAGAAAAGGCACTAGCTTTTTCTTGTAGTAGCTTATCTACAAGTTCTTGTTTTTCTCTTCTAAGAGCTTTAAGATCTTCTTCGACTCTCTTTGTAATCTTCCGGCTACCATTTCGAATAGCTTTTTCTGTCTCTTCGAGGTCAGTTAAGTCGTTTATAGCTGCTTCTATAAACTGATCAGTAAAACCGGCAGGATCTCTATATGTCGTTGTTTTAACACTTGCATACTCAGACAATAACGCATAACTTTGTGATAATAAATTTAAATAAGCTCTGTTATCATTTACAGTCATTGATATGACATTTGCATTTTGTGTATTATATCGGAATACCGGAAGATTTCTCTTTTTAATAATATTATTAAGTGCGGATGTTTTATCAGCTAATAACTTGGCTAGAGTTGTTTTGTTTACGGTTTGTGATCCATATAAATCAAATATTCTCTTGGTTCGAAGTTCTACGTGCTTCTTTACTGGTTCAGAAGTTTTAGAGAATATAGAAATTTTATCTTTTAAATCATACTCTTGCCCAAAAATATAATTAGATATTAATTCTTTAGGGCCTAAAATTATTAAAGGTTTAGTTGGAACAAACTGACTCTCCCCAAAATCTGCTTTAACTGCCTCATCTAAAGTCTCTAGTATTTTTAGATCATTTTCTCGTAGCATGACATAATCATTGCTATTAAAAATTTCCCCATAACCAGTTAATATAGACTCTAAGATATCATCAATCTCTTGCTTCTCTTTTCCTTTTTCTTTGCTAGTATTAAGCTGAACGCCCCAATTTTTTAGCTGTTTGTAGGTATTAAGAGCTAAATTTTTATCACTATTTTGTTGTATAGTTAATTGAGATTGTCCGGTGCCGGTATCAGAACTCTCAACTAATACCAAGTTTTCATTAAATGTAGCATAAAACTTTTCTAATACTTTTTTTAATACCTGTAATCTCCTTCTAAAGTTAAAAGGGATATATGATCTAGGCTTTTGATCAGCTAAAGCTAAAAGCTCTTTATAGATTTCTTCAATATCTAAAGTTGTTCCATTTAATCGTTTAGTCTCATCCTCAATAAATTTATAAGGGGGTAAATAATACTTGTAAAAATTTATCTGTTAAATTATCTAAAGTAGCTACGTAAAATGGAAAATTTTTAGTCCTAAAGGCTCTTCTAGCTTTAACTTCTGGAGATGAATTATTCACTCTTTTTGCTGGGAGTGGGTCTTCTCCATTTTTAGTGTTAAATAAGTCGGCCACTGCGATTAAGCCACTATCTAAAAGAGAGGGATTAATAAATCTCTTCAAAGACTTGTGTGAGAATTCATTAAGACCTGTATTAGAGACAAAACTAAGTTCTATAGTTCTAGCATCCTCAAAACTAGAGTAAGTCTCCGCACCAACTAATTGATAAGCGTGCATTGATGACCAGTAACGAAGATCATCACCTGAACCAAAGGCTATGTAAAAATTAGTAGTAGGAGCTATAAGCTCACCTTGAAAATCCTTCTGAGTGGCTTGTTCTAGTAAATTAGATGTGGCACTCCGAAGTAGTTTAGTCTCAAAAAACTCTGAGACTTCTAATAGTTGTAGTGTTAGCTTTGGACTACCATTCAACATAGCTTGATACTCCATGTTGATGAATCCAGAAGTTTTGTTCGTTAAAAAGAGGGAAGAGTTATCACCTTTATCTGCTAATCGAGCCAATACAGAAGCTATTGACGGGACTATTATGTCTGCGCCTTCTTTCGGGAACTGTTCCTGATTAAATAGCCTAACTACTTCTGGATTATCAGTAATTATTATGGCTGGTTCCGGGACTGGGCTCGTTGCGTTCATATCAATTATAATAGGTTAATTTGTGAGTCAACAGCGAAGTCCTCAAACACATCAAATCTATTTGAAGCCAAACAAATAAGCCACAATTTGTCCGGGTCCTCATAAAGTTGATTAGCTAGTAAATCAGGTCTATACTCTAAGCCATTTGGGATTTTAGTGTAGCTAGATTTTTCCTTAGCGTTGATACGTTCAACGAAAGCATCTGCCTTCTCAACCCCAACAGTGCTTCTTATTGTTTTGCCCTTATGGCTAAATACGTCTGAACCCATTGAATAATGTGACATTATAATTGCTCCTCCAATCTAGCAGTGTCTGCACCCTTACCATACACATTTTGAGCATTCGGTGAGGATAGTTTTGGCTCTCCTCTAGGATCAAGAGTTCCTGTAGAGAACAGAGATTCCCAAGTCTGGACATTATCATCGCTTGCGCCAAACATCTCAGGGCTATGTGAAGTGAAATCACCTAGCCTTACTTCTTCTAAATCAAGGGCCACTCTAACCCTATTAGGGATCAAAGTCTCGATATCATATCCAGCAGACTCTTCAATATTTAAATCATACTTACTCACTATACATGGAACGTCTTGGTATAATGGTCCAAAATTAAGTCTAATTATTGGTGCTCCTAAACCTTCTTGGCTACTACCTAGCACAGTTGATCTAATTAAATTAATATAGAATAAGTAAGTAGCTTTAACCTTATTTGCGGTAACAGAATTAGTTGGTGGGGCATTTTGGTTCAATAGATCCCTGATATAAGTGATAAATGGAGTTAGAGCAACTCCCGAAGCTCTAGGACTCCCCGCAGCTACATCATTAGCTATTCCTGCCTCGTTGCCTCTTAATTCTGCAAACTCACCTTGAAACATATTAACTGCTTCTGGTATTCTAACGGCGTCCTGTCCATAATAGGAATCGACCGCTTTATCCACTGCTTGTAGCTTTTCATAATCCTGCATTGAACTCTGCTGTCTCTCTGGAGAGAGGTAGTTATAATTAGCTTTCATTACAGGGAATTTAGGGACTTGGTTAAACATATAAGATTTATCTATCCAAGGCGTTTGCTTTAAAAAGTGCAATAAGTGGGGTAGAGTAATATTAAATGATAACTTAAAATTTCTAGAATCTGCTCCCAAGTATGAGTATAAATCACTATTACGACCTAGAAGTTTATAGGTTGCATGTCTAGCTTTTTTTGATTCAGTAATTAGAGGTGTTTCATAAAAAGGTAGTTTTACTTTTTTAGTTGAAGTTATACTCTTACTTACAGTCTGAGATTTTTCTGGGTAGATCAGCATAATATACCCACGATCTTCTAAGAATCTTTCAGAGAGTTTTACGCTTCCATACCTAGTCATTATGATCCATCTCCTCTATTGCCTCCATTGGCAAATGCGCTTGTCCTGTTTCTTTCGATCTTGTCAGTTTGTTCTTGCATCCCTGCTACTAATTGCTCTAGTAAAGCATTAGTCTTTTCTCGACTTGCTTCAGAACCAACACCCGTCATTTGAGATTCAAGATCTGTTCTAGTGCTCATTCTAGCTAATGTTGATAAAGAAGCACCAAACTTCCTGTTATATTCTTCAATATTATTCATGAAGTCTTGATTTTGCTTCTTTTTAATTTCTTCAGCAGATACTTTAGTGTTTTCTGACGTTTCTTCTGATGAGTCGCTTAAAAACATCAGCGTCCCCAGCACGGCTGTTAGTAGGAGAGCTATTCCGCCTATCACAGTGCCAGTAAGCACAGTAAAGAAGGTTTTAATTTTATCAAAAACTAGCATAGCTTTTTGCATAATTGATATACCAGTTAGTATACTTTTAGCTACTAATAATCCTTTGTATATACCAACTAAGAGAAGAGACATCTTAACAAAGGTATTCCCTAAAATAGAGAAGAAAAATTCTACAGCTTGAGCTAGGTAGGTAGCCATTAAGATTAAAGGATCTTTTAAGGTTGTTAATACACCATTAATAGTTTTTAAGGCGTCCTCCAATTTGGCTGTTTGTTGCGCTGATTTTTTCTGTTCTTCTAAAATCTCTATCAAAGATTCAGCTTGATTTGCTTGGGCTAAACTAAATCCAGTAACAGTTTGGAAGACTTCAGAACCAATAACAGCTTGTCCTCCCTTACCAACTAAATTCTCCCTGGTTCCGACTAAAGATTTCAATACTGAAATCATGTCGTCAACGCTTCCGCCACCTCCGAGAATCTTGTCCATCTCAGAGCTAACACCTAAAACTCCCATGCGGGCTAGAGATTCTCCACCCTGAGAAACTAAAGGAGTTAAGATACTTTGTAGTGCTCCAGGAGCAAATCGGTCAGTCATGGCGACCATGTTAGTAATTAAATCATTGGTTCCGCCACTTTGAGTTCTGTTTAAGATTGCTAAAGAGTCTCCAAAACTTTCTAAGGCTTTAACTAGGCTGCCTGTTGAAGTTGTGTATGTTTTTGCTGCATCTTGGATTGAAGTTGCTAGATCAGCCTGCTCAGAGTTAGTCAGGGATAGAGTTAATTTAAGAGTCCTCATTCCTCCTGCTAGCTGCTGTATATTTTCTCCAAGTAAATCAGCTCTACCTAAAAATCTTCCTAATCCTTCTGAATTACTCTCTAAACCATTCTCAACTAATGCCATGCGAGAGTTCAGGGCTGTCGCTGCTGGCATGTATCCCTGCACGGTTCTGCCTAACGTATCTGCCACAGAAAGAGAATTTCTTTGTGACTGAATTTGAATTTGTGCTGCATTATTAGTAGCATCGGTCAACGTATTTAAAGCCTGAACGTTTTGCTGTGCGGCTGCTGCTGGTGAGCTTGATTTAGGTTTTGCAGCGGCGTTAATTGGAACAGTTTTTTCAGTTCTTTTGTAGGTTCCTGCTGCCTTTGCATCCTCGATTGCAGAAGCCCTGAAAGCTGCCCTAGCTTCTCGACGTTCCCGCACAAGGCGTCTCTGTTCTTCTACTAGAGCGTCCCTATTAGGATCATCCATGGGGAGCCTTGCAAGCTCCATTGCGCTAGCCCTTACCTGCCTATTAAACATGTTTAGGGTATTATTAAGCCTTTCGGTCTTTGCAGTCATCTGATCGTCTTTTAAGGTGAACGATTCTTCAACTACTTTCCTAGTTCCTCTTATGTTAAGGGTGGACTCATCTATTGAGGCTGCTGATTCAGTCAAACTGGTTGA
>Ga0196905_1000228_pt1 | contig 22563 bp, 18 predicted proteins | sample CB_VirMetaG_3_FD_169098 | JGI IMG/M metagenome (GOLD analysis project Ga0196905, IMG submission 169098) | Freshwater to marine saline gradient viral communities from Chesapeake Bay - CB_1508_1S Viral MetaG (v3) (version 3) | ecosystem: Environmental > Aquatic > Marine > Coastal | place: USA... | reverse complement strand
GTTGTATAATTAACGCTTGGGTAAGCTGGGGAAAGACTTTTACTGCGTTAGCAATCGCAAACAAGCTCGCACAGAAAACACTTATTGTTACACATACACTTGCGTTACGAGCACAGTGGGAAAAAGAAATAGAGAAAGTCTTCGGGGTCGCGGCGGGTGTGATCGGTTCGGGCAAATTTGACACGAACTCACCTTTTGTCGTTGGAAATGTACAAACTCTCTATCGAAATATCGACAAAATTACAAAAGAGTTCGGTACAATTATATTAGACGAAATGCATCATGTGAGTAGTCCAACTTTCACACGAATTATTGACGCCAGCAGGGCTCGTTATAAAATCGGACTGACTGGAACAATGCAGAGAAAGGATGGAAGACATGTTATATTTCGAGACTATTTTTCTCAGACAGTATTCAAACCACCACGAGAAAATTATCTTACGCCACGAGTTGACATAGTTAAATCGGGAGTTCGCTTTCTAGACGGAAATGTTGATTGGGCAACTCGAATTAACGCACTCGCGTATGACTGGGAATATCAGAACATGATGTCAATGCTTGCGGCAAGTTATGCGGCAAAAGGGCATAAGGTGCTAGTTGTCAGCGATCGCGTTGACTTTCTGAAAAATTGTCACCGACTCGTGGGCGATACGAGTATCTGCGTAACTGGAGAAGTTCCACACGAACAGCGTCCAGCAATGATAAAAGAAATCTTTGGTGAGAAAAATATTTTGTTTGGAACACAGAGTATCTTTAGTGAAGGAATTAGCGTGGACTGCCTGAGTTGTCTTATTTTGGCGACACCCGTTAATAATGAGCCTCTGCTCACGCAGCTTATCGGAAGAATTATTCGTATAAGAGAAGGTAAACCACAGCCTGTAATTGTGGATATACACTTAGAAGGTCGCACAGCTAGAAAGCAGGCAGGTGCGAGAATGGGATATTACATGCGACAGGGCTATAAAGTTTCTGAAATATAGCATGAAAAAATATATCTTGACATGGAGTTGAATTTTTGTTATAATGTTATTCTATAATTGGGAAAAGATATTAAGGGAAAGCAAGGGAAGCGTCAAGGACATCTTGACGATTCTACATATTCTCACCTATAAACTCCCTCCCGTAAATAGACATGATAGAATATTTAAGTTTTGGACAAAAAGTTTTCATGGAAATTCGTTTCTAGTAAACCCAAAACCTTTATTCATTCAACGCAGGAGGTACTCAGATAGCGAACTTGCACAGTACGCAGGTATCGCGTCCTTGCGCAATTATTTTGAGTACCAAAAAACAAAAGATACCACATTAGACCTCCTTCACTTTAATGGGAACGAGGACAGTATAAAACAAAACAGATTACTACGAATAGAAAATGATCGTATTCACTTTTTATTTGAAGAAATCACTATAAAGGAAATAAAATGGCAATAAAATTTAATCAAGCAAAGGGCGAAGCCCAAAAGAATAAAATCGATAGCTACGCTTACGTAGAAGGAGATAACAAAGTTCGTTTAGTTGGTGACATGCTTCCAAGGTATGTTTACTGGTTAAAAGGTGAGAACGGAAAAAACCTACCATTCGAATGTCTATCATTCGATAGAAACACAGAATCTTTCACTAATATTGAAAAGGACTGGGTAAGAGAATATCACCCAGAACTTAAATGTGGATGGGCATATGCGATTCAGTGTATTCATGACGGCAAAGTAAAAGTATTAAATCTTAAGAAAAAACTTCTCGAGCAAATTATGGTTGCCGCAGAAGATTTAGGTGACCCAACCGATCCTCAAACAGGATGGGATGTAAACTTCAAAAGAGTTAAGACTGGACCAATGGCTTACAATGTTGAATATCAACTACAAGCCTTAAAATGTAAGCAGAGACCATTAACAGAAGATGAGCTAGCATTGATAGCGGATCTTAAGTCTATGGATGAAGTATTACCAAGACCTACAGCCGATGCTCAAAAAGAACTTCTTGACAGACTAAGAGAAGGTGCTGACAACTCAACACCAGACGAATCTATCTCAGAGGAATTTGACATATCATGATTCTATTTACAGCAGATTGGCATATAAAGCTAGGACAAAAGAATGTTCCTGTATCATGGGCTTGTACTAGATATAAGTTATTCTTTGAACAAATTTATAATATCGAAAAGGATATTGATCTGCACATCATTGGTGGGGACTTGTTTGACAGAGTCCCCTCCATGGATGAACTCACTCTCTACTTTGACTTTGTAAAGGGAGTTAGTGTGAGAACTATTATTTATGATGGCAATCACGAAGCAACAAGAAAGAATAAAACTTTCTTTACAAATTTAAAAAGAGTTACAAATGAACTAAATCCACTAGTAGAAGTAATAGACGAAACTACTTATGGTGCAATGGTTCCCCATGACTATGCAATATTACCTTACGCAGATTTACACAAGAAAAATGCAATAGAAAGTATAAATGCAGATGTCTTATTTACTCATGTGCGTGGAGAAATACCACCACATGTACAACCCGAAGTAGACTTGGATAGATTTGATAAATTTAAAGTCGTATTTGCAGGCGATTTACATGCTCACGAGAATACTCAACGAAATATTGTATACCCTGGCAGTCCTATGACTACAAGTTTTCATCGAAATCATGTTAAAACAGGCTACTTACTTATTGATAACAAAGATCAATGGCAGTGGACATGGCATGAATTTGACTTACCACAATTGATTCGTAAAACTGTAACAGACCCAGAAGAAATGGTACAAACTGAATATGATCATACAATTTATGAAATTGAAGGTGATGTTGCAGATCTAAGTAATATTAAGAATAGTGATTTACTTGATAAAAAAGTTATCAAAAGAAAAACAGAGGCGACTCTAATATTGGATAAAGAAATGACAATAGAAGAAGAACTAGGAGAATATCTTGGTTATATATTAGAGTTAGAAGAAAACAAAGTTAAGAAAATTTTAGGAGTGTTTAGTGATTACGCTAAAGAAGCTGAATTGGTCTAATTGTTTTAGCTATGGCTCAGACAATGAATTAGACTTAACTGAGAATATAGTAACACAACTAGTTGGAACAAACGGAACAGGAAAAAGTTCGATTCCTTTAATACTTGAAGAAGTATTATTTAATAAAAATTCAAAAGGAATCAAGAAAGCAGATATACCAAATAGAGAAGTCAATAATGGCTACGATATTTCTTTGTCTTTTTCTGTTAACGAAGATGATTACTTAATTGAAGTAGTTCGTAGAACAAATATTAAAGTAAGATTATTTAAAAATAATGAAGATATTAGTTCACATACTGCAACAAATACTTACAAGACTCTCGAAGAGATTATTGGAATTGATTTCAAAACTTTTTCGCAAATTGTATATCAAAATACTAATGCAAGTTTACAGTTCTTAACTGCAACTGATACAAATAGAAAAAGATTTTTAATTGATCTTCTACAACTAGATAATTATGTAAAATACTTTGAAGTTTTTAAAGAATTGTCACGAGTTTTGGGTGGAGACGTTTCACGAGTACAAGGGAAAATTGACACAATCAATAAGTGGTTATTAGATAATAAATTGGAAGATACATCACTACTTCCAAAATTAGAATTACCATTTTACTCGGAAGAAGATGAAGAAACTTTGCGATCCTTACAAATAGAATTTGAAAATATCTCCGAAATTACCAAAAAAATAAATAAAAATAATTTATATAAAAAGGAGTTGGAGTCAATAGATTTAGGGCTTGCTCGAGAGTTTGTAGCGAACTCAAGTATTCAAGATACATCAGAGTTAAAAACTAACTTAGGCGAGATAAAAAGCAGAGGCAGTTTTGAAAGTAGAATGATGAAGAAGTACTCTGATCTAAAAGAGGCTTCTGATAAAGACTGTCCTACTTGTGGTCAAGAAATAGATATAACATTTATCGAACAAGAGCATAAAAAACATACTTTAGCAAAAGAAAAACTACAAGAAGAATTTGATCAAATTCAAAAAGACATTGATAAAGTAGAAAGAAATAATGAGCTTCATAGAAAAATGAAATCTAAGATTGATGAGTGGGAAAATTTATTCCGAAGCATTGACTCTAGTCTTCCCACAGAAGTTCCTAATAGTAGAGATCTTCAAGAACAAATAGATAAGATTAAAGCTCGTATAAGAGATAGAAGAAGTCGAGTAGAAGAAGTCATTGCAGAAAATGAAAGAAGAGAAAGACACAATACAAGACTTTCAATTATAGAAGAACAGCAAACAGATTTTGAGAAACAACTAGATGAGTTACTAACCTCTATTGGAGGCATTGAAGAAAAACTTGCAAATGTTGAAATACTTAAAAAAGCATTTAGTACAAATGGACTACTTGCTTATAAAATAGAGAATCTTGTAAAAGATTTAGAAGAACTAACCAACGAGTATCTAGCAGAATTATCTGATGGTAAATTTAGTCTTGAATTTGTTGTTCTCAACGATAAATTAAATGTTGAGATAGATGACAATGGAAAAGCAGTTGATATACTTGCTCTAAGTGCAGGAGAGTTAGCAAGAGTTAACACTTCTACACTTCTTGCGATTCGTAAGCTGATGAGTAGTATATCAAAATCAAGAATCAATGTACTTTTCTTAGATGAAGTTACAAATGTACTTGATGAAGCTGGTAAAGAAAGGCTCGTTGAAATTTTATTAAGAGAGGAAAACTTGAATACATATATAGTTTCACATGGCTGGACACATCCACTACTGTCCAAAATAGAAGTAATAAAAGAAGATAAAATAAGTAGACTCGATGGTTAATCCAAGACAAAAAGGACATCGAGGAGAACAGCAAGTCATCAGTATTCTAGAAAGATTAACTGATGAGGAGTGGGTACAAACACCTGGAAGTGGTAGTGGTAAAATAAAAGGTGATCTACAAGTACCCTTAAAAAATAACAATTTCTGTGTAGAAGTAAAGTTCTACAAGAATGTCGGTTTTGATAGTAAGATTTACACACAAAAAAGTAATAATTTATTTAAATGGTGGAGTAAACTGTGTAAGCAAGCACAAGAAATGAAACAAGAGCCATTGCTCATCTTTCGTGAGAATCACGGCAAATTCTTTGTTGCTACAACTAGAAAACCCAAGAATACAATTAGATATATGTATATTGCCTGGCTAGGTGCGTATATACTAATCGCAGAACACTGGCTAGAAAACGAGGAGATACAGTTTACAAATGGCGATCAAATTCTCAGACCTTGGGAACCCAGCCCCGCGTGGGAACTTGCTGATAGTTGATGGACTCAACATAGCATTTAGATGGAAACATCAAGGCGTATTAGATTTTAAATACGACTATATAAGAACAGTCGAAAGTTTAGCGAAGTCATACAATGCTGGCACGATAGTCGTGTGTGCAGATGGTGGCAGTAGCTATCGTAAAGAAATTTTCCCAGAGTATAAAGCAAATCGAAAAGAAAAGTATGCAGAACAAACTCCTCAAGAAGAAAAAGAGTTTGAAATGTTTATGGCAGAATTTGCCGATACTCTTACGGAAATAAGAAAAAAACATCCAGTCTTTCACTTCAAAGGAGTGGAAGCTGATGATATTGCAGCATATATAACAAAAAACCTTGACAAATTTGGATTTGATGAGTGCTGGTTAATATCTTCAGATAGAGACTGGGACTTGCTAATCAATGACAAAGTGTCAAAGTTTAGCACTGTTACTCGTAAAGAGACAACAGTACACAATTGGGATGAACATTATGATTTTGATATTCCCGAATATATAACATTCAAATGTCTAACTGGCGACAAGGGGGACAATGTTCCAGGTATCCCTGGAATTGGTCCAAAGCGCGCAGTACAGATAATGGAACAATATGGAGATGTTTTCGATATCTATGATGCATGTCCACTAGAAGGAAAGTATAAATACATTCAGAATCTTAACGAAAATTCAGAACAACTTCTGACAAACGTTGAACTAATGGATCTACTTACCTACTGTGACACAGCAATTGGAGACGAAAACAAAGAAGTTATAAAAACAACTTTAAAAAGGCACTTAGATGAAAATTGATTATAGTAAAGATAAACTTTTAACAGATTTTAGTTTAAAAACTCTGCAAGACAGATATATGCTTCCTGGCGAGTCCTCTCCTCAAGAGGCATTTGCACGAGCAGCAAAAACCTTTGCAGATGATGATGACCACGCACAAAGATTATATGATTATGCAAGTAATCTTTGGTTTATGTTTGCAACACCTGTACTTTCCAATGGTGGTACAGAACGCGGCATGCCTATTTCTTGCTTTCTAAACTATGTTGATGATTCAAGAGAAGGTATAACCGATCATTATACAGAAAATGCATATCTTTCATCATTTGGTGGAGGTATCGGAGGTTCATGGAGTGCAGTTCGTTCACAAGGAACAAAAACTTCCAAAGGCTCCGAAAGCACAGGTGCGATACCTTTTATGAAAGTGGTAGACGCCGAGATGCTTGCATTTTCACAAGGAGTCACAAGACGTGGCTCCTATGCAGCGTATTTACACATGTCTCACCCTGAAATAGAGGAGTTTCTTGACATAAGAAAACCTACAGGTGGAGACGTAAATCGTAAGTGTATAAATCTACATCACGGAGTAGTCATTCCAGACAAGTTTATGGAGATTATACACCGTGCTACAAAAGAAGATAACTTTGATGATAGTTGGGAACTGATTGATCCTCACACTCACGAAGTTAAGAAAGTAGTGTCCGCAAGAACACTTTGGGTAAAATTATTACAGAATCGCATGGAGACTGGCGAACCTTATCTCATGTTTGAAGATGCAGTCAATGCAGAGCTTCCAGACTTTCAGAAAAGAAAAGGTCTTTATGTAAATCACAGTAATCTTTGCTCAGAAATTACTCTTGCTACAAACGAAGAAAGGACAGCAGTATGTTGTCTAAGTAGTGTAAATCTGGAATATTTTGACGAATGGAAGAAAATTCCTGCGTTTATACCAGACTTAGTACGAATGTTAGATAATGTATTGCAGTATTTTATTGACAATGCTCCAAACAGTATGGAAAAAGCTAAGTACAGTGCTATGAGGGAGAGAAGTATTGGGCTTGGTGCGATGGGATTTCATGCTTATTTGCAGAAAAATAACATTCCATTTGAGAGCATGTGGGCAAGTAGTGCAAACTATCAAATGTTTAGTCATATAAAGAATGAAGCACTTGGTGAGACACAGCGACTTGCAGTGGAAAGAGGAGCTTGTCCAGATGATGATACTTGTTCTGTAAGAAACGCTCATTTATTGGCGATTGCTCCAAATGCAAGTAGTTCTATTATTTGTGGAAATACAAGTCCAAGTATAGAGCCTTTTAGAGCAAATGCTTTTACACAAAAAACAAAAAGTGGTTCATTTTTACAGAAAAACAAGTATTTAGAAGCCTTGCTAGAAAGTAAGAAAGCAAACACAGAAATAGTATGGAAAGATATCATTACAAACAAAGGTAGTGTACAACATCTTGATATATTAACTGACGAAGAAAAAGAAGTATTCAAGACTGCTGTAGAAATTAATCAGTCTTGGGTAGTAGAACACGCTGCACAAAGACAGGAATTTATCTGTCAATCACAGAGTGTCAATTTATTCTTTCCGCCTGATGTAAATAAATTAGATTTACACAACATTCATATGTTAGCGTGGGCAAAGAATCTAAAAACTCTCTACTATCTAAGAAGTGAAGCGATTTCAAGAGCAGATAACGTATCGAATAAAGTAAAAAGGGAGATAATCTTTGAACAGCAAGAATGCCTTTCGTGTCAAGGATAGCATAGAAAAATAATTCTTGACTGCGAGGGTTAAATAATATATAATTATTATTATGGACTATTTTAATCATTATATAAAACTAGTAGACTCTAGACAATCTAGAGGTTTAAACAGGGAAACTGGATATGAAATACATCATATTGTGCCGAGATGTTTAGGCGGAGAAAATGAACAATATAATTTAGTAAAATTAACCTATAAAGAACATTTTATAGCACATAAATTATTATATAAAGCATTTCCTGAGGACAAAAAACTTACACATGCATTTACTGCAATGAGCATGAACAAAGAAAATATTTCTAGTAATCAAGTACAAAAATTAAAAGTAATACATAGTTTAAGAATGAAAGAAAATAATCCTATGCATAATATTAATAGCCTAGAAAAAATGAGAAAAACTAGGAAAGAGAAATTTGAAAGCGGAGAACTTATACCTAGAATAGTTTCTAAAAAAGAACGAGATATACAATCTAGAAGAATGAAAGAAAATAATCCTATGACTTTAGAGCCTTGGAAAAATCATACTGCTTCACCAGTTCGTATTCATTATGTAGATGGTACTTTTAAAGATTTTAAGTATATGAAGGAAGTTAGTATAGTTACTGGAGTGCCTTACAATACTTTAAAATATATTTCGAGAAATAATGTTGGATCTCCAAAATGGAGTATATTAAAAATTGAAAAACTAAAAAGAAGTACAAAGTAATATTGTACTTATGGAGATAATATAAAGATAATGAATCTATTAGAAGAAAGAGATTATTATAAACCTTTTAATTATGCTTGGGCATTTGAGGCTTACAAAAAGCAACAACAAATGCATTGGCTTCCAGATGAAGTACCATTACAAGATGATATAAGGGATTATAACGAAAAATTAACACCAGAGAATAAGAGACTGATTGATAATATCTTTCGTTTCTTTACTCAGGCAGACGTAGATGTATGTTGTGGTTATGCCAAGCATTATCTACCCACATTTAAACAACCAGAAGTAAGAATGATGCTAGTGTCATTTGCTGCGATGGAAGCAGTGCACCAAGAAGCATATTCTTTACTACTTGAGACACTTGGAAAAGAAGAAGATATCTACCAAGAGTTTATGGACATACAAGAAATGGTAGAGAAACATGAGTATCTATCAGATTTTAATATGAAAACAAAACACGATATTGCTAAAACAATGGCAGTGTATAGTGGATTTACAGAAGGAGTGCAACTATTTAGTAGTTTTGCTATTCTTTTAAACTACCCAAGACATAATCTTATGAAAGGCATGGGACAAATTGTTACATGGTCTATAAGAGATGAAAGTCTACATGTAGAGAATGTATCTAAACTTTTTAGAACATTTATTGCAGAGAATCCTGAAATATGGACAGATAAATTAAAGTATGAAATCTACTGTGCTGCTGAAAGAGTTGTTGAACTCGAGGATAAATTTATTGATATTTGTTTTGAAAAAGCAGAAATTCCAGATTTAAGGGCAGAAGAAGTAAAAGAGTATATTCGTTATATTGCGGATAGAAGATTACTTGGACTAGGAATGAAAAATATATTTCATAGTAGTGAAAATCCTTTGCCTTGGATTGATATGCAAGTTAACGCAGTTGAGCATACCAACTTTTTTGAAAATCGTGCTACCGAGTATGCTAAGGCTAGTACACAAGGAAATTGGCAAGATATTTTTAAATAGGAGAAAATATGTCGACAGAAGTAACCCAACAAGAACCAGTATTAGTTCTTGATGATAAAAAATACGTCATTTCTGAACTTTCAGATACTGCAAAATATATTGTTACAGCTTTGAATGATTTGCAAGGAAAAATTGCTAGACATCAGTTAGAGTTAGATCAATGGAATTTTGCAAAAGAAGGATTGACTACTCGCCTAAAACAGGAAGTAGAAAAACCTTCGGAAGAAGAAGTTTCAGAATAAAGAAAAGGGGCATTAAGCCCCTTTTTTATGCGTTCTCCAATTCTGTGATTCTTGCTTCTAGTTCTTGTATTGTTTTAACAAGTAATGGTACAAGTTTTGAATGATCTACTTGTTGTGGATTAATTTTTTCTTCTTCTTTAATATCTCCAACCTGTGCAGTTCCATCAATTACTTCTTGATCGGTTTCTTCATATAAGACAGCAGGTATCATTGCATCCTTTTCGCCTGTAACAGCGTTTGGAACTGCTGTAGAAACTTCGTGTGCTAAAAACCCATCTTCTAAAGTATTTGTTTCATCAGATATCCAATTAAATCTACATGGTTTAAGTTGCTTTAATCTTGTTGTTGCATCCCAATCATAACTAACATTTTCTTTTAAACGATAGTCTGAAGAAGTATTATAGGCAACTCCGTTTAATGAACTGTTTTGTCTAATTGTTCCTATAATTCCTAGACCACCATTAAAGAAAGTATGAATGTCATAGTTTGCTGTATTAGGAGCAGTCCAATAAGCACAAGAAGCACTTTTACCAGTTACAATCATTGATGTAGTATTTCCAGTACCAAAGATAGAAGTTCTATTAATACACACTGTTCCATCTGTACTTAAGTGCATCCTTTCACCAGAATTACTATATCCTGCAGTATCAGCGGCTCTTCCTGAACAAAATGCTAGTGGTCCAGTAGACCCTATTACAGTTCTATTTGAATTTTCATTACCACATGACCATGTTGATTGAACATCAAATTGTGTTTCAATAAGTCGTATACATGGAACATCATATTGATTTACAACAACAGTATCGTATGAAGCTCCAACATCATTACTTCCACTGCTTATAACTAAAACTCTATTTCCAGATGAATATGGTCGTTGAATAGTTGTTACAACACCTGATACTGGAGAGGTATTTAATCCAATTTCTCCACCTGAATTGATATCAATAGCAGTATTTGTAAGATTTGATAAAAATTTTAATCCCTGTCCTGAAGCTGCTTGTGTTAAAAGATGGTTATTTTCCCAATAATGATAAGCTTTAGCAGTACCATTCGCAGAATATGTGATGCCCCCACTAACTGTGGTTGATGTACTATTCATAGTTAAACTAGAGACACCGGTGCCAGCAAATGGTAGGGGGGTGTCTGTGCCAATACCAACATTCCCTTCTCTATTAATTACCATTTGATACGCAGCATCAGTGGCACTTAATCCTAAGTAAGTAGTAGCATCAGTATCTCCCGGTTGAAAATAATATCCTCCAGCTCTTGCAGTTCCATTTGTTGATTCAGAATCAAACCTAAAACCAGAATTTACTCCATGAGTTGCTGACTTGATTGTGATTCTTCGCATACTAGCATTACCACTATTGACATCGTCTGAAACTGTTAATCCATGTGATGGACTGTCAGTACCAATACCAACATAACCTGTTGATTCCAATATTGTAAATAAACGATTACTGCTTTGACCATTAATTATAAAAGATCTTTCAGGCTCAGATAATCCTCTATAATAACCAAGATCAATAAACCTTTGATCTTTTGTATCTGTTTGAAATCTTGCTAAAGCGTATTCCCCCCAACTTGTAGATGGATTTCTGACATTTAAAACATTATCTGTACCTGATGCAGATTCAACATCCAATAAATAAGATGGACTATCAGTTCCAATACCAACGTTGCCTGATGAGTCTATGCGTATAGCTTCTGTGTTGTTTGTCCCGAACCCCATAAATGTAGCTTGGTCGTTCCAAATTTCAAAAGCGTCTACTCTGTTTTGTATGTATCCTGTACGAGTTCCTGCGCTGTTTTCAAAACGCAAGTTTGAATTATCGTCTTGAATCGTTACTGTAGTTCCATCAACAGTCAAACCATCAGCAGTTACTGTACCTGTTACGTCTAAAGTTGTAGAAGGATTAGTATTTCCAACACCAACTCTATTATTTACAGAATCAACAAATAATACATCTGTATCAAAAGTCACATCGCCAGTAAAATTCTGACCTGAAAGTGCTCCACTTGCTAATTCACTCGAACCCACTGCATTTGCTGCAATTTGGTCGCTTCCTACTGCATTGTCTGCTATCTTTGCTGCAGTAACGGCATCTCCCGCTATTTGGCTTGTGTCTACTGCATTTGAAGCTATTTCACTACTGTCTACAGCATTCGCCGCAATCTTTGCTCCTGTTATTGCATTGTCAGCAATATCAGCGACTACAAGCGCTCCTGAAGCAATTGCTGCTGCTGTTACAGAGTTTGCTGCAAGTTCAGTGCTTGTTATCGCATTTGCTGCTATATATCCTGCTGGTATTGTTGTTTTTGCCATTTTATGTTCCTAATGTTCTTTCTGTAACTGTTGTCATAGTTTCATTTAGTTGTTTATTTAAAGAAAGCTTTAAATTATTAAAAACTTCTGTTCCCATTGCATTTTGTACCCAAGTTTCTACTTGAGAAGAAGTTACACTTGACCATTCTGTAAAAGACGATAAATCTTCTGTAGAAAGGGCTTGAGTGCCTGATCTTTCTGCGTATTTTTCTCCTTCTTCCGCTCTAAGAGTCCATTCTACAGAATATATAACTTTTTCTTTTTCTCCTATATCAAGAGTTTTTACTGTTCCGATTGTCCAAATTAAATTCATATTTATTCCTAAAAATTAAACCAATAGCTAAAAGCTCCTGTGCTTTCTGTGTACGCAGAATTGCCATTTTCTGGTCTTCCAAGTCTTAATGTATGTCCTGTCATGCTTGTATGAGGCGAAGTTGTACTAGGGGTGTTTCCCCAAACTCCACAAGAGCCATCATATCCTGCTCCAATCGCAGCATTTGAATCTAATGCTCCCCAATTACAAACAGCATTTACTGAGCTGTCATAAAGACCATGACCCCCTGCATATCCCCACATTGCTCTCGCAGTACCATTTCCTACTCCTGAGCTCGTAGCATTTGAGGAGCCACCTGTTGTATTAAAGGTTTGTAACGAACTCCAATAAGCATATTCCCATGCAGGAGCACCATTTGTATATGTTGTATTTGCCATATCTTCTACTATAACTTCGTAATATTGGTAGCCTAAATCTACCAAATCAACTTCTACTTTATTTTGATTTGGAGAAGAAGCAGCATCTCCATAACCATACCACCATCTAAAGTATCCTTTTCCTCTGCCTTTGTAATTATCTCCTGAATAAACTGCCCAGAAAGGTTCCATTGCTCCTGGTGGTTTTATTAAATAAGAATTACCTGCTGTACCTGAAAATTCTGAACAAGAAGTAATTGGTCCAGTTCCTAAACCATTTTTAACATCAAGACATTTTGCTCCTCTAAGACGCATGACTTCAGTGCCGTCTCTATACCATTTGAAATCTTCATCACTTTCAAACCATAGAGTATTACTTTCAATTCCCATAGCATACCAAGAAACATTACTAGCATCGTAGAAAGTAATTCTTGTGCCTTGGGTGTGGTCTGAAATATTTGGAGGAAAAACATTATTATTAGCAAATTTAATCTGCCCACTATTACCGATTTGTAATATTCCTGCAGAATCTATTGTTAGGCGTTCTGCATTATTGTAGGTGTCATAAAATGATAACCCAGCAGAACCATTAAGGGTTCTTAAACTAAATCTACCAGACCCACTTTCATAGAAGTTAATACCGCCAGCCCCAGAAGTTGAATTAATGTGGTTAGTAATACCAGAGCCACTAACAGTAAATAAGCCAAAAGTAGATGGCGAGGTTGTACCAATACCAACATTACCTGAATTATCAAAGGTAACTCTTGTTGTAGAATTACCAAATCCTAATCCATCTGAAGTTCTTATAAACCAATCATCAGCACCTACTGATGTATCAACAAAATTTAACTCAGGAACTGTTCCTATGATTTGAAGTGCTGGGCTTGCAGCTGTTGAAACACCACCATTTGTAGGAGTTCCCCCAATACCAACATTGCCTGAACTATCAATCCTCATGCGTTCTGTACCTTGAGTGGCAAAAGCTATACCAGCATAACCTGATATACCAATAGGTCGGCTATTAGTAGGGTTAAAATTAATTCCATAATGAGGATTAGTTTGACCATTAAAAGTAAAGGAATCAGATACTAAAGTACCTATAATACCTGTTGTTGTATTAACTCCTCCCGCCACATTTAATATAGCATTATAGACTGTGCTAGTCGTACCAATACCAACATTGCCTGAATCATTAATTATCACACGCTCAGTTGAACCTGACCCGCCTGCTCCATTTGTTGAAATAGTTAGCTGCTGTGCTTCTATATCAATGGGTCTTAATCCATTTGCAGTAGTCTTATTTGAAAGTTGTATGTTGTATGTACCATCTGATTTTATTAATAAATTTGCACTATCTCCTGCATTAATATGCAAAATACTCTCAGGACTACTCGTACCAACACCAACTCGATTATTCGCCGAATCAACTACAAGAGTATCCGTATCAAACGTTACGTCTCCTGTAAAACTTCCGCCAGACAAAGCTGAACTGGCAAGTTCACTTGCTGTGATTGCATTTGCTGCGATTACTCCTGCTTTAATCTGGGTTGTCATTTATTTCTCCTAATTTGCTGCTATATAGGCTTTGCCTGTAGCAACTGCATCTGTATAACTTGATTTATCACTTGAATCTGCAACGACTTCTTCATAAGCTAAAATGATTTCAAGATGGTCAACATTTCGTTGAACCATATCGTTGATTTCACTTTGTTCCATGCCTTCTACAGACCATGTTCCTGCATCTACGCCATTTATCAGAGAGACTGAATCAGTCGCTGCTGATAGAATTTCTGTAACATTTCTTTCCATTTTTTATTCTCCTATTTTAGATTTTAGTTCTTCTACTTGTGCTGATAGTTCTTTCACAGCGTTTACAAGATACCAAGTAATATTATCAGGATCTACACGAAGGCATCCTGTTGATTCTTCTTTTACCACATCAGGCAATATTTCTTGTATTTCTTGAGCTATAACACCTAACTGCAAACCTTCCTTTTTAACTAAGACTGCTTTAGGGTTTTCAAAATCTGTAATTTCTTCTTCTGTTCTGTATTCAAAGTTTCTAACTTGTATTTGATTGATGGCATCAAGACCTGTAGTGTTATCTATTATGTTTTTCTTAATTCTTCTATCTGATACTTGCGACCAAGTAGATGAATTATTGCCTTGATAAACTCCGCCACCGCCTGGATTTATAAAACCTGTGCTATCTCCTTTTCCAGCAGAGTTATATCCAATAACTATTTGAGTATCGGCAGCACCAGCAGAAATATCTGCTAACCTTCCTACACAAATATTGTTTACACCTGTTGTACAACTATATCCTGCTTGTGTTCCAATAAAAGTATTATTAGATCCAATTGTTAATATCTCACCTGCATCATATCCCATAAAACAGTTATAGTTTCCTGTGGTTATTCTATCTCCTGAATTATGACCAAAAGCAGAGTTTCCTGTTCCTGTAGTAAGATCATTCATTACTCCGAAACCAAAAGCATTGTTATAGTTAGCATCACAAGAGTCTAAAGCGGTATACCCAAAAGCATTATTTCTTATTGCGGTGGTTACCGATAAAAGAGCATCATATCCAACCGCACAACTCAAAGCATTAGTATTAACATTTGCTAAAGCACCAGTTCCAATAGCTACTGAATAACTACCAGTTTGATTAGTGGTAAGAGCGTTACGACCAATCGCAACATTATCTCTGCCTGTAGTATTGGCACCTAGTGTATAAGCACCAACTGCTACATTTGATATTCCTGTGGTATTATTTGCTAGTGCTTCATAACCAAAAGCAGCATTAAAACCTCCTTCTGTATTATCTTGTAAAGCATAACGACCCATAGCTGTGTTTTGTGAGCCAGTTGAGTTTGTCGTAAGAGCAGTAGCTCCCACAGCAACATTATCTGTACCTGTAGTGTTTACTGCGAGTGCAGAAAATCCAACTGCAGTATTATTGTTGGCTGTAGTGTTTGCTCTTAAAGCACCAACTCCTATAGCAGTATTTTGTGATCCTGTACTGTTAGCTTCTAATGCAGCATATTGTATTCCTGCAACATGTCCACCAACAGCAGTATTGCATGTACCAGTAGTATTGCCATACATTGTTAACTGTCCAACTGCGGTATTAACTCCTGAAGTGTTTGAATAAAGTGTTGACTCGCCTACTGCTGTATTACCTGTTGCTGTGTTTAAAGCTAAAGCAGAAGTACCTATAGCTACATTTGATGTTCCTGTACTAACTGTACTTAATGCATTAGAACCAACTGCTACATTATTATTACCAGAAGTAATTGCATCTCCAGCATTATGTCCAACAATTGTTGTATTGACTGCTATAGTATTAGAACCTGCTGCATTATAACCTATTGCTGTTATTGAACTTCCTGTCGTATTAGCATCTAAGGCAAAAGCACCAACTGCCACATTACCTGTACCTGTAGTGTTTGCAAAAAGTGAATCTTTTCCTACTCCAGTATTATTAGAGCCTGTTGTGGTTGCATTTAAAGCTCTAAAACCAAGAGCAGAATTATTGTCTGCTCCATTTTGAGTAGCCATCGCATCCTTGCCCACTGCGGTATTATTAGAACCTGTTGTTTCTGTAAATAAAACACTTTCTCCAACTCCAGTATTAGATACTCCTGAAGTTATTGCTGTTAAGGCTGAATTACCAATAGCAGTATTATTATTACCGCTAAGAGAACCATCATCTAAAGCAGCATTACCCAAAGCAACATTATTATTACCAGTCGGATAATTACCATCAAGTTTGATAGTACCGCCATCTATTGAGACATTTCCAGTTACAGTAAGTCCTCCTAAAGTCGGAGAAGTACTCGCCGAAATTTTCGCTGCAGTAATACTATTGTCTGCGATATCAGCAGCTGACAGAGATCCTGCCGCTACGTTAGCCGCTGTTACTGCATTGTTTCCTAAAACTGCTGCTGTTATCTTTTGTATTGCCATTTTATAATCCTGCTGAGTCTAATCTTGACTTTAAATCGTCTATTATTGTTTGTTGTTCTTTTATTGCTTCAATTAATATTGGAGTTAGTTTTTCATAATGTACATATTTGTATGTAACTCCATCTTCTCCATCTTCAGTCATTTCTGCCTGCTCAGAAATTAATTCAGGATAATGTTGCTCTAATTCTTGAGCAACTACACCTATTTGATTATCCTCAGAAGTATAAATACCTTCTTTAGATTCTTTAAAGTTAAAAGAAACTCCCCTTAATTGTTTTACTTTTTCTAAAGAGCCAGTAAGAGTTTGTACATTTTCTTTTAATCTTTCATCTGAAAAATTATAACTTTGATATAAACTTCCATTGATTCTTAAATGACCTACATAGGTAAGTTCCATAGCGCCATTGTATGCAGTATTAGTAAACCATTTATGATTATCCCAATCCATTTGATACTGTATTCTTGTTGTTCCTGCGTTGCCAACTTGAAAATACCAATATCCTCTATTTGCTGTAGCGTACATGCCCCCATTTATATATTGACCAATAGATCCATATTGCAAATTACTTCCGTAAAAATCACTCCAAAATGTAATTCCACCATAATAACTGTGGCTTCTAAATTGAACATCAAAATTATTAGATGCAGGAGCTTCAAATACTGCAGTTAAAGTATTTCCTGAAAAAGAATTTACATGTAATGGTGTGCTGCTTGGTGATTGGGTATTTATACCAAGAGTTCCTGAGCTATTAATCCTCAAGCGTTCAGTTGCAGTTCCGCCACTTGGTCTTGTTAAGAATTTTAATCCACCATAAGCAGACCCTTCAGTAAATCCATCTATACCTGCAAATGGATTCATATCAGATGTAGTTGAACCTGTAGCAAATCTAATCATCCCACCATTACCTGTTGTAGTGGTTGAATCAGAGATTAATAAATGCCCCCAATTTGCATCGTTGGTATTATTACCAGTTACAGTTAATACTGTTCCGTAAGGTGCTCCACCGCTCCATGCTGTATTAGAAATTTGTGTTGTACCAAATATTGTTGAAGTACCTATACCGACATTATCGCCACTAGCACTTACAACTAAAGTATCAGTATCAACAGTCAAATCACCAGTAACAGTAGCAGTGCTAAAAGTTGGTGTGGAAGTTCCAGTATCTAAATAAGTTTCTACATCACTATCTGTATATCCTGAGATAGTAGAAAAAGACAAAGTACCTGAACCATTAGTGGTAAGTACCTGACCATTAGTTCCATCAGATACATTAAGTTGAGTTATACCAATACTATTGTCTGCAATATCAGCCGCAGAGATTGCTCCACCTGCGATGCTCGCGGCAGTGACTGCGTTATTTCCTAATAAATTTGCTGATATTTTTTTGATTGCCATTTTATAATCCCCATCCTGCGGGCTGTGTATGTTCTGTTACTGGAGCTTCTAATGTTCCAGTATTAACTGGAGTATTTAAATATTCGGTAATACCATTTTCCCAATTTGTTATTTCTTCTTCTCCCAGTGAATTTTTTGCCCATTGAATAACTTGTTCTTTTGTTAAATCATTATAGTCTGTAAAATTTTCATAGTCAGTTGGTTCTGATAATTCAACTGTTCTTATTTGAAATTCCACTTTAGTCTCATTTGACCCATTTAGTTTTAATTCCACATAGCGAATGATTTTACTTGCATCAGCATTGCTATATGTTCTCATTTGTCCGATATCGTATGTTAATTCTACTGCCATTTTTTATCCTTTATGATTGTGCAAATTCCATGAATACTACTCTATATAATTGAGAGCCTGATGTTCTAGTTATGGTTATAACTCCACTACCTGCTGCAAAAGTTACGCCAAAACCCAATCCTGAAGTTCCACCTAAATTGACTGTTATTGAGGGAGCACCGCTAGACCAAGTAGCAGAATCAGGATCTAAAACTGACCATTGATAGGCAATCCCACCCCCAGCATTTGGATAAAAAGGTATTGCAGCAAATCCATTATTATTACCTTCGTCTTTAATGTAAATAACACCATGAGTATTTTGTTTAGATGTAAAATTATGCCCACTATTATCATTAAAGGTGCTATTTTCAGTAATATTCATGCCCCAATTCGGAGCACCTAAATCTCTATCATAAGCTAGTACGCCTGTACCATAAGCTGAAGTTCCCGCTAAAACTTGTGTTGTGCTAATTCTTAAAGGATAGCTTGCTGCATTTGCAGATCTAAAATAATGATTGTCTGCATCATAGTAATTAGCACTTGTACCTGAATAACCAATAGTAAGCCTTGCTACTCCTGAGTCTATTACATCTAATATTGAAGCGCTGGCTGTTGTACCTATACCAACATTGCCTGATGAAGAAATGCGGAGTCTTTCATACATACCACTATTAGCTTCACCGCCTGCACCACCTGAAGTAGTCCAAAAAGAAAGATAACCACCATAATCACCATCAGCAGCAGTTGTTTGTTTTCCACCTCCAATAGCCCCCATTTGATATTGAGCAGTACTATTCCCTGTATACCCCACAAGATGTAAGTAACCAGATTGAGTATTTAAAGTGTTTGTATTTTCTAAAATTAAATTACTATCGGCGAGAGCCCTTCCATAGCTACCATTACCTGCTGATACTGATGTATGTAATTTAGCACCAGGACTAGTCGTATTTATGCCAACATTGCCGCCTTTTTGTATTATAAATAAATCACCACCTGCACCTGTTCCAGTAGAACTTATAGCTAAATTTCCTGAGCCATTAGGACCTATTATGTAATTTATATCTGTTAAAGATTGAGTTAATCTTAAATGGTCTTGATTACCACCATAAATTTCAAGTTTTGATGAAGGACTACTCTTACCTATACCAACATTGCCACCTGCTTTAAATCTAATAGATTGATTTTCTGCACCACCTAAATCAAACACCATATCTCTGTAAGCAAGAGCAGTTCTATCATAAGAAGCTATATAGTTTGTATTGGCAACACTAAAAGAAGTAGTATCAGGTGTAAATTCAAAACCACCAATACCATTATTTGAAATAGTTAGCTTACCATTAGGATTAGTTGTACCTATACCAACATTACCTGTGCTAAAATTAATTGTCATTCTTTGTGTATCACCATTCCCTCCGTCAGATCCAAATGAGATACCATTATTAATAAATATAGAACCAGCAGCTTGTCCTGTTCTAAATAATTGAATGGTTGTTCCTAATTGTGTAGTATCTACTAAAGATAATCTATAGTCAGGATTAGTCGTACCTATACCAACACGATTATCTGCAGAATCCACATAAAGTGTATTCGTATCAACAGTCAAGTCTCCACTAACTGTTAAAGATGAAAGAGTTCCAACACTTGTTATATTTGTCTGTGCTGCAGTTTGTACTGTTCCTGTTAAATTACCAGTAACATTTCCTGTTACATTCCCAGTCAATGCACCTGTAAATGTGCTTGCTGTAATCTGTGAATTTGAAGCGATTTCTGAACCACTTACTGCATTTGCTGCTATATGTCTTGCGAGTACTGCATTCGAAGCAATCTTTGCACTTGTTACAGCATTCGCAGCAATTGTGCCTGTTGTCACGGCACTGGCTGAAAGTGTCTTTGTTGCCATAACTTCCAACAACATATCTGCTGGAGTATTTGCATCAAAAGTAATTGTACTTCCGCTAAATGTATAACTTGTTTTTGGCTGGTATACTCCATCTAAAAAGACAAAAGTATTGTTCTCATTTGCAGCACTTAATCCTGTATCATAAGCATCTGTTGCTGTTGTAGTTGCCTGATATACACCAAGTACAGTATCTGCGCTATCAAAACTTGCAACAGTACCTGTAGTAATGTCTATATCTTCACCATTTGCTGGTGCTTCTGAGAAAGTTATTGTTGAGCCGCTATAAGAATAAGTATTCTTTGGCTGATAAACACCTCCCACAAATACCCATGTATTCACTTCGTCTTGTGGATTGATGCCAGTATCAAAAGCTACTGTACTTCCGTCACCTGTTGTAGTATAGTTATTTACTACTGCTCCAACATTTGCAAATGTTAATGTTCCTGCTCCATCTGTTTTTAAGTATTGTCCTGAGCTTCCATCGCTTGTTGGGTATGCAATACCTGATGCAGTCAACGCACCTATTGTTAATGGTGCAGTTGAAATTGTAAGATTACCAGTACTTGCACCTGTAAAACTTCCTGTTCCTAGAATAAATCCGTCTGCACTTTCATCCCACCCCATGAAAGCGTTATCTGAATCTCCTCTTTCTATAACAATACCTGCATCGTTTGCTGGAGTTCCTGTTGTTCCTGTTCCAAGCTCTATGAGAGCATCTTCGATTGTTGTATTCGTTGCAGAGTTTGTTACGGTTGTTCCGTTAACTGTTAGATTTCCTGCAATAACTACATTACTGTCTGCTGTCAATACTCCTGTGACATCGAGTGTTCCTGCGATGTCAAGGTTTGTATCAAGCATATCAGTTGTAATTGCTCCAGAAGCGATTTGTGCGGTTCCAACTGCGTTACTCGCTATTTCGCTTGAGCCAATAGAATTTTCGGCTACTCCAGCGGCAATGATCGCATTTGCTGCGACAACTGATGATGTAATTTTAGTTATTGCCATTAATTGTTCTCCAATGTTTCTATTCTTGCTTTGAGGTCGTCTATTATTGTTTGTTGTTCTTGTATGGCTTTGGTAAGAAGCGGTACAAGTTTAGATTGGTCTATGCCTTGATACTTAGGATTACCATCATTATCCACTTCATCTTTAACACCATGTATAGCTTCAGGTACTATGTCTTGTACTTCGTGTGCTAAGAAGCCATCTACTGTTGTATCTGCATCCGCTATAAAATTAAATCTAGCTGGTTTTAATTGTGCAACTCTTTCAAGAGCATTAAAGTCATAAGTTATATTTTCTTTTAAGCGATAGTCTGATGAAGTGTTATATTGTGTTGCACTTCCGCTTGTTGTTATGCTTCCTACAGCACCATTTGGATTTACAAACTGATTGTGTCCTTGTGAAACTGTACTTTGTACTTGTGTAACAATATTAAATGTTCCTGAACCTAAGGTTTGCTCAATATTAATATAACCAGCATAACCACCGCCTGTGGTTCTATTAACTAATAGCCTTCCATTGCTATCAATACGCATACGCTCTTCTGGAGTTGCTCCGTTTGCACGAGTAGAAAAAAGCATAGCACTTGCATAGTCTCCTGCAGTAGAATTTTCTTTTATTCCTTGAATATTTCCGAAATGATAAATACCACCGCTGGTACCATTTGTATAACCCCCAAGAGCTATTCCACCACCTGTTCCTGTGGTTGCAGAGGTTGTATCAAAAAATAGAACTGTAGATTTGGCATCTCCATTTGATGCATTTGCCCCCTCAACCTGTAATCGAAAATAGGGACTAGTTTGACCTATACCAACATTGCCATCTCCTCTAATAATCATCGAAGTGTTGGTATTATATCCAGAATTATATAAATTACCAAAGCGCATACTCACTTGAGTACCGTCGAATTCTGTCCAAATTCCCCCAGTTATATTTCCAGAATCTCGCCAAGAAATTTGTCCTCTTCCAGATCTATCAGCTCCAGCATAAGCGGTTTCTAATGCTAATAAATGAGTGCCGTTTGATTGTTTTATATGCAAAGGGTTAAGTGGAGTAGTTTGACCTATACCAACATTGCCATTACCTTTAAGGTGTAAAACATCTGCTTGAGATGTTGCTGTTACTCCATCATGAACCTTGAAAGATATATAAGCATTTCCTTGATCTGTACTATATGCATGAATTGAAGAG
>Ga0196905_1000224_pt1 | contig 22783 bp, 21 predicted proteins | sample CB_VirMetaG_3_FD_169098 | JGI IMG/M metagenome (GOLD analysis project Ga0196905, IMG submission 169098) | Freshwater to marine saline gradient viral communities from Chesapeake Bay - CB_1508_1S Viral MetaG (v3) (version 3) | ecosystem: Environmental > Aquatic > Marine > Coastal | place: USA... | reverse complement strand
GTGCCTTGGTACGAGGACCTGGATTGCTACAGTTGTGTCGAGCTCTGAAACTTTTTCTTCTTGCTGGATTACTCTTTTTAATACTCATTGTTTTTTGACCAGCTTTCTTAGCACTAGTGCCACCGTGGCCAAAATTAACTTTCTTTACGTTACCTGTTTTAGGGTCTTTTACGTATACTTTAAACTTTTTAACATCGCCACGCATTGGCTTGCCTAGTGGAACTTTACGTCCTTGATATTCTGCTTCATCTAAATTAAACTTTTCTTTTGCCTCTGCCTTAGACATATTATACTTTTCTTGAAACTCTTTGTCAGACAGTTCCTGTACGTCCATAAGCAAATCTTTTACTTTGCCTTCGTCAATATAGTGTGCGTACTTGTCATCACGCTCACTCCACACTTCTTCAGCATCTTCTTGTGCGGCTTCTAGTGCATCGTATTGTGCTTGATCATCTAATTCTCTAAAATCTTCAGGACTGTTAGGGCCACCTGTAACAACTCTAATGGAGTCGTGTACTACTTGTACTCTGCCATCGTCATCTACTACTGCTTCGTAGTATAATGGTCCCATATGAAAATCTTCTATCTCACCTTGAAATTTATTAGGTGGAAAACCTTCTGCTAAGTCTTCGTCTTGTCCAGATTGTTCTTTGTTTACTTTTTTGTAAATTGGGCTCTTGTCACCACCACCACCGCTAGTCTGATACTCAACAAAGTATCCAGCGGATTCAAATATGCTCCAAGCAGTAGCATCAGCGTTAAGTACAACGCCATCTTCTAAAACATCTACTATAGTAGTTTCAATTAAGGTCTCGTCACGAGCAATTTCAAACTCAAATATATCGCCAACGCTAGGGGTTTCGTTGGCTTGTTCTTCTTCTAGTAAGTAGTCTTTAAAGGATTTCATAGATTTTAGATCTTTCTTGCTCTCTGTGCCGCTCGTTGCCCGTCTACAGTGCGAACTAGTTTTCCGCTTGCATCGTAGAATTTCACCGTTCCCATGGCATCAGTTTCACGTTTTCCCCCTTTCGGGACCATTCTATCCAAACGACTAGCTATCCGAGGATCTGCAAGATAAGCCTGGTGTCCTCCGTCCCAAGAAACATCACTTAAACTTCTTTGTTGACCGTTACCTTGTTCTGTTGAGGATGATTGTTGCGACGATGAACTACTTCTAGCTACTTGGTCACTACCTGAGCTACTTACTGTACCAATTTTTTGTTGAGCAGTGTTGTCTTGTGCAACTTGGTCACTACCTGAGCTACTTACTGTGCCTATGTAGTTTCGATTTTGTGTATTTTGTTGATTTTGCTGAGCATCTGTTTGCTGTTTTACAACTTGCGGTTCACCTGCATTTGGTCCACCGGCTACATTATTATTTGGTGGCGGGGTAGTTGCTTTACCTTGGCCGTAGCCGCCTTGCCCGGCTGCCTGAGCTACTTGTTTATTATCATCTCCTGTGTTTGAGATATAGTTAGCACTTGTAAAGTTAACGCTAGGATCAGGCTTAGGCTCCGCTTTTGCTACAGATGAATCTGTTGCTACAGGCTTAGGTGCGTTACCACCCATATTTGCAACACCACCTGCAGATACATTAAATGGACTTGCGGCTGGTCCTTTTGCTACAGGTTTAGGTGCGTTACCACCCATATTTGCAACACCACCTGCAGATACATTAAATGGACTTGCGGCTGGCCCTTTTGCTACGGGCTTTACGCCAGGACCTGTCTTAGCTCCAAATGCAGCCGATGCGGCTAGTGATGAACTGTCAAATTTCTTAGGTGTTGCGGTGCCGACAATCTCATCAACTTTTTCTGGGAATCTACGTTGGAGTTTAGTCATTTCATAATTATGAGCTTCCTGATCGGCCATTTGTTTAGCAATCTCAGGGTTGACATAATGATCTGGACCACCTGTTTCGTCACCGTAGCCTGCGGCATCATTTGGCTTGATCTTTGGCTTGCGCTCAGGAGGTGGGGCCTCTTCAAGTGGCCTTACATCAAACTTGTCGCCTGGTCTGACTGGCAGTGGTGTAACGTACTCAGGTTCTTTCTTACCAAGTCCTGGAAACTTTGGTTTAGGCTTTGGTATCATATCTGTGTACTCAGGCTTCTTACCAAGTCCTGGAAACTTTGGTTTAGGCTTTGGTATCATATCTGTGTACTCAGGCTTCTTACCAAGTCCTGGAAAGGATGGCTCAGTTGGCTTATTAGGTTTAATTCTAGCGATAATGTCAGACAATGACTTTCCTGATTTCTCCTTCTTGAATTTCTTGAAATTTGGAGAGGGATTAAGGTCAGGGTTCCACCCCCCCAAAACGTGTTTTTCCGTACCAGTGATCTGACGCTCTCTGTTGTCTGCGTTGGAATCTCCCGGCTTCTTGAAGAAGCCAGGCTTCTTGCCACGTATACTTGAAAATGCACTATCACTACTTTTACGTATACTTGAAAATGCTTTATCGCTCTGATCACGTATATTATCAAATGCATCTTCGCTAATTAAAATGTCAGCAAGCATCTCCTCAAGATCAACTTCAGCTTCATCCATCTTGTTACCAGCTTTAAGTTCTGCTAACCAATCATCAGCTAGTTCTTTAGCAACGGCTTTGCGTACATCAGGGGAAAATATACGTAAGCCATCACCATTGCTATGTTGTTGTCCGTACTGTTTAGCACCGTTAACTGTTAGATAGTAGAATAACTTTTGTGCTAGTTCGTGATCATATACACCTTTGTCCCACTTGCGTGATAAGTTACGCAGAATAGGCTCCACATTCTGTTTGTATAGGTCAGGATCGTGATCAATGTAAATTTTTAGTTCACGTACTGCATCTTCGTCAACGTCAGCACCGCCTTCAGTCATTGGATTGTCGCCAGTGAAGCCAGCAACTGCATTTTGTTGCTTTTTGCGGTTAAGGTCTGTACCTTGATCGAGTATAGCATCTACTGGTGCATACTTTTCATCTGGCTCATTAGTATAAGACTCGTTAAGATTTTTCTTAACTGTTTTAGTCTTTAAGCCAGATAGTTTTAAAATATCGTTTAAATCTTCCATTATATTCCCCTAGGATTACGTATTTAGCTCTTTTTGTTATAGTGTTTCCACGCAGTAGCGTAGGCTATGCTTTTTTCTTGATCAGTTAGTTTTCCGTCTTTAGCATATCCTTTTTTAATATGCTTTACCATACGCTCGTACTTTTTGCCTGGCGGTGTTTCTTCTTTAACTGACTGTTGTTTCTTTTCTGCTTCAGCATCTGCTTTGTATTGATTCCATTTGTTTTTTACTTTATCAACTATGCTCTTGCCAACATCTGACACTACATCACCAGCAGTTTTAACAATAGGAGTTGCAACGTCAACAACATCTTTGCCAACATCTACTGCTATATCTCCAGCAGTTTTTAATACTGGCTTCACATCTTGTTTGTATACCTGTCCTGCTACATCTCCAACTGCTTGTGCCGCTGGCTTTATGTCTTGCTGGTACGCCTGTTTAGATACATCCGAAACAGTCTCAATGTCATCCCCAGCCTCACCACTTGAAACATAGTCCCAGGCTTGTTTTGCTTTGTCTTTAATAAATTTACTAACGTTACTAAAGCCTTGTTTAACATCTCCAGCCGCATCCCATGCATCAAGCTCACGTTTTGTAGTAGGCACAGACTTTCCAGCATCAGCGTTTGATGCTGTGTTTTCTGGATTGTCAAGATAAGCCTGCGAACCTGTTCCATCTTTTGATGTAACCATGGCTGACATGTTTTGAGATAAAATATTAGAGTTAGACTTCAAATCAACATTCTTAAAGAATCCTGGATTTTTTGATGACGCGGCCTGATATCTACTTTCCCAATCTTTTGGATAAACAGCCTGGTATGCTTGTCGAATACTCTTATTTGGATTGTTTAGTACGTAAGTTCCAAGGCCTGTGCCTAGTCCGTGCATAACATACATATTACCAGAATTAACAGGTATATTGTTATCCACTAGAGCTCTAGCATTTGCTTTACCAAGGAGCAGTGCGGCCGCATCCTGTATAGCACTATTGTCAGGGTAGTTTGGATCTAACATTGCCTTGTGTGGCATCTTTAAGATTTTTCTCAGCATTGAGCGTGGTATGCCGTAGTCGTTATACGTACCATTTTTAATATTTGTTTTAATGTTATTCCAAGTATCGGCAATAATTTGATATTTTCCTGATGCTGTCTGGTAAGGCAACGGATTCTTAGCAGTGTAATTACCACCACTCTCAGGTTGAGCTATTGTAGCCATATACGCCATAATTTCCTTATCACTAGGGTATTTCTTTCCTGGTGCTTCACGAATATAACTTTTAGGCGCAGGCAAAGGACCGTATTGGGGAGTTGAGCCCATATCTATTAGAGTTTGATATAGAGACCTGGTGTCTGGTCCACCCCCCACACCAATCCCACCAGCCCGAGATGGTGCTACAGGTGGTTTTATTCTACCTCTAACTCTTGCTTTTGTTTTTGGTCGTGGTTTTTCTTTTGCTTTGATACGTTCACGTGGCTTCTCACGCTTTACTTCGCGCTGTGGCTTTTCAAATGGCTTCTCATCACGCTTTAATTTTTCCTTCTCATCTGCCTTTTTTACCTCTGGCTTTTCTGGCTTTACCTCTGGCTTCTTTACCTCTGGCTTCTTTACCTCTGGCTTTATCTCTGGCTTTATCTCTGGCTTTTCTGGCTTTATCTCTGGCTTTTCTTTTGGTTTTCTCCATTTAAATGGATCATAGGGTTTTTTGCCTAGTTCAGCTTCTCTCTTTTTAATTTCTGCCTGTCTTTTAATTTCTGCCTGTTGTTTTTCTCTAGCAAGTTTAGCTCTTTCAGCCTGCTGTGCGGCAAGTTTTTCTGCTTCTTTTTCTTTAGCTAACTTAGCTTCTAGTTCTTGTTGTTGTTTTTCTTTAGCAAGTCTATCTGCTTCAATTTTTTCTCTTTCAGCTTTTATCCTTGCTTGTTGTGCTTTTTTAGCCGCTTCTATTTCGGCAGGTGTTACTGGTTGTGCATCTGCGCTTGGCGGTTTTTCGCCTTGTGGAGGTGGTGATTCACCAGGCTTACGTTGCACTTTAGGTCCCAAGACTTTATCTATAGCACTCCCGGCATCTGTCGGCGTGCCACCGCTTCCAGACTTTGGCTTTTCCTTAGTTTTAAAGAGTCCCTTGAAGAAATCTCCTATAGGACCTTCACGAAGAATAATTTCTTCTTTTTTCATCTACGACTCTTTCTTTTCTTTCTTATCCATAGCGGCTTTTTTCATTGACTCTTCTTTATCGCCATCTTTGTCTAAGTCTAAGTAGTCAGGTTTGGCGGCTTCGTCAATTTCAATCTTTCTTGGGCGTCCTCTGTCCTGAGCACTATATTTTCCTTGATTGTCGTCAGTAGTGTCAATTTTGCGAACGCTAACAATTTTCCAACCTGGGTTGTCACGTTTAGCATTCATTCTAATGTGCATTTCTGACTCGCCGTCATCTGCTAGTACACGCTCTGCTTTAGTAACGTTGTCTTTTTCCATTTTAACATGGTAGTAATCGCGACTAACAGCGTCTACTTTACCACGCTTGCTAACACGCACACCACTTGCATCAAATGGTTTTACGTATGGCTTTTTAGCTTCAGCGGTTACTTTATACTTTTTACCATCAACTTCAAACTCTTCTTTACCATCTTTTTTAGCTTGAGCTAATGCACCACTAAACTCATTACCTTCGTTTGGCTCTTCTTTAAGTTTAGATTTTTTAAACTCTGCATACTCTTTAAGAAGTCTTGCTTCAACGCTTTCGTTGGTCTTTTTCTTCTTGTGGCTACCACCGCAATGTTCTTCTGTTGTATCTTCACCAAATTTTTTTGCCCATTTGTGGCTAGGGATCCAACCCCCCGGATACTTTTCTTCGTGCCCAGCAGGACGGCCTACATTCATAGGATTCTTAACGGCTGTTGTTCCGACGTACCTACCTTTAGACTGTGAAGCCGCATCTTTGCCAGGACCTCTGGTTTTAAATTGATCTTGAAGTGACGCTTCATGTAGAGCACCCATTATTTCGTCTACTTGTTCTTCTTCAGTAACGTCAGTGCTTTCGTTCAACTGTTGAAGTTTGTTTAAGATGTTGTGCATTTCGCTCATTGTTCTATCCTTGTTTAGCTACCTACAGGGCTCTTTGTACCCTCTGGCAGATCATTTGTTGTCTTACCTTTGGCTGTTTTTTCTGCAACCTTAACGCTGTTCTTTTGTAGTTCTTTAAGTAAGCCTGATGTACGCTTTTCGCCTACTAGGTCTTGTGCACCTGGCTCGTCTTTCAGTGTGTCATCTGTAAGTAATGCACCTTCGTGATCTTTACCGTGTGCTTCAGCGGCTTCTGTCTGCTCTGCTGTATCTTTGGTATGGACACTGCACCAGTCTGCGCTCATGCCTGCTCGCTCACGTAGTAATTGACCAATTTGTACTGTAGTTGCTGGATATGCAACTTCTACGTCAAACTGCCAACACTCGCATGGGCCTGCCTTAGGGAATTCTACGTGCTCAGCAACTGGCATACTCTTAGGTTTGCTGATTGTAACCAGCTCATAAGCATCAAGAGCGTTCTTAATCTGCTCCATCATCTTGCCGGGATCGTTCTTAGCACACTTTACTTTAAAGTGATATGTCTTGTTGCGTTCTGCAATGTATTCGTGTAAATTTTTCATAGGTTTTTATCCTGTTAATGTAGTATTTAGTTACTTTTTATTGTTTTGTAGTATCTGCGCAAGTAGTGCATTGCGGTCTAGTACAACACCTTCGCCGTCAACTGCCTTATCTTCTGGGCTGTCTTTACTAGCCTGATGATCCAGTTTTGCTTTTTGTAATTGCAACTGTACCATACGCAATTTTTTGTCCATTTTAGCAGTTTTAGCACTGATAGCGTGGCCCAATAATGTACCTGCTGTTTGAAATACTTGCCCGCCAAAACGTGGATCCATATTCATACCCAGTTCCATTAGATCCTCAAACTTTTCTGTTGCTAGTTTAGCCAGGTCATCCATTTCTCTGTCACTGGCCTCAAGATCACGCACTGTGGGCAGTGCTGTATCAATCTTATCTATTGCCTCGTCGACCTGTGCTATAATCTTCTTCTGCTCGATAATTTTATCGTTGTTGTCGTGTAGTGATTGTACGCTACTGTCGTCACCAGGATTCAAGTCCGGGAGATCAAATAAGTTTTCTAATTTCTTGGTCATAATATGTTAATTTTGTTTACCACAGTACTGTAGTGTTTTATGTAGGGTTTATCTTTTGCTGTTGGGCACATTCTACATAAACTGTGCGGCTTTTCATAATTGTTACAAAAATTACTTATCTCCAAATCTGTTGCTGTGTAAACATCTAATCCTGTGTTTACATAAGGTTGCCAGTCTAGATCATTATGTAAATTATGATCTTCTAATACCCTGTCAAGCATCCCAACACTACTACATTTATACAATTTTCCTTCCTGAAATAACGGACATTTTGTTTGGTTACATATTTTAAAAGCATCTGCAGGATTGCTGTTGTACGGTTTCATGTCGTTAAATGTATTTTTGTAAGTTTTTAAAAACACATCTGATGTTACAGTTTCAAAATCTAATATGTGTTCTTGGTTGAACCAACGACCTTCTTGTATAACCCAGTGAAACCGTGACATTATTTTATCAACAGCATCCTTAAAATATGTTGATCCTGGGGTATGGTCAGATAACTTTAAGTATATCATTCCGTACTCTTCCATAGCATCTAGTATCCACCAATTCTTACTTAACAAGGTAGCATTGGATACTATCATCAAAGTAATGTAGGGAAATTGTTCTTTAAATTGTACTACCCAATTTTCAAAATCATTATGTAAAAATGGTTCTCCACCTATAAACCCAAAACATTCTACTTGTATTCGTGAAACTAACTGTTCAAACTGTGGTCTAAAATCCTCCCAGGCTACATTACCTCCAGACATAGGATAATCACTATAGTTTGTACACCCCAGACAGCTTAATGTACAACCATATGTGACCTGCGTTTCTAAATAGGGAAGGCGATAAGGTCGTTGAAAATTGTGTTTGCCAATTGATCTCATTGATTACCTTGAAGGTTTGCCCTGGTGGAAGATATCATTTTCTGTCACTATACGAAACTTTAAGCCGTGTTGCTCACACCAGGCCTGTGCCGCTTGCCACTTGTGCATATTAAGTACTGCGGCCGCTTGATCTCTTGGGCTCTTTGCTTCATCTAGTGATGTTTCTTTGGTAGGTTTTACTTCTATAAGTTCTGCGTGTTTCTCGCCATTCTTTTTAACATACACAACCATAAAGTCAGGAACATATATAGTTTGTCTGCCTGTAAAAGGATTACGGTAAGGGATGTGTATTGCTTCGCTGGCCCACTGTAGTATAGCAGGGTTTTCATCACAGAAGCGCATGAACACATGTTCCCAACCGCTTCTGTAATGCGGGTCTTTCTTGCCTACATACTTTGACGGATTTATAAGTTGATAAAATCCGTTTGCGTATTTGCTCATGGTAAAATTGCTCGTTGTACGTATTTGTTAATTACTGGAACATTTTTAAGACCTAGGTAACTAGTACCAACTCGATCAAAATTTAAAAATAATGTTGTGTATGCGTCAAGCTCACCAATTTCAATTTTTTGAAATTCTCTCAATGTTTCCATTGGGTTAATACCTTGTTTTACACTAGTGTATATAACTGCACTTGCTAATTGTCTTGCAGTATCTTTATTACCTGTTAAGTTTTCAAAAACGGCAGTGACCGCGGCATCAACATTACTACTAACTTCAACAGGAATCTCAAAAAAGTTATTAAAGTACTTGTCCGCACTTCTTTCAACTAATGAATTTAAATCAACTTGTTCTAAGTTAGTTGGATTGTTTGCTTTAATTACTGTGGCCATTATTCCCCTTTAACTGTTTTTTGATTTGACGGAACTTTTATCATTGGTGTACTCATGTCAACAAAATCTTGTTGCTCTGCCCACCAACTCTGAATTTTTCTATTTGTTTCATTTATCTCAGCGGCAGTATTTGCACCTAGCACTCCAGTTATACTTGTTGTGAATATGTAACTATTACTTGTCATTATGTTCTCTTATGCCGGAATGCTACCGCCAAGGTTAATACCAGCAGTTTGTGTTGGTGCCGGGTTCGTTGCTGTTGCTACTCTTTGTCCAAACACTAAATCTGTTTTGTTACCACTTTCGATGAATTTAGCTGATTCCATTGAAGCGACTGCTGATTGCTTTGGAATATTCATATTACCAAACGGGGTTTGTGATAAAGTATTTGAAAAAGAATTCGCAATAGTACTTGTTCCAGCTAGAAAGGTTGGAGCCATTGTTTGCAAAGATCTAGCAACAGATGGTGCTGCCGCTACTAGGCCATTGGCGATTCCCGATAGACCCCTTGTTGCTTGATCAGCTACTGCACCAACAGTTCCGGCTAAACCTTTGCCAATTTCTCCTAACTTGCCAGCAAAGCCTGAGAACTCTGGACTAGTTGAAACAGATTGCAATGCTCCAATACCTCCAGTAAACGCTGATTGGCCAAAATTTAAAACTTTATTAACTGGTGCACCACTAATTAGACCCGATCCTGCTGTCATAATTCCTCCTATAGGAACACTAGATGCTGGGAATCCGCTCATTTTGCTTTGTATTTGTGATGTAATAGCATTAGCCCCAGGTAGTCCCGGAAGTGCTCCGCCGTTACTAGCTATACTGCCAGTTGTTGCTGATCTTTTTTGAGTAAATTCTGTAATTCCCCCAGATACACCACTAACTGCACCTTTACCAAATAACCCTGTACTTGCTAACGCTCCTGAACTTGGTATAAAGAATCTATTCCTAGGATCGTTTTGACTCAGTACATCTTTTGTAATTTGTATAAGTTCTCCTTTGGCCAGTCCTTTAAGATCAACATTTTTATTTTTGTTAAACGCTCTAAATGCTGTAAAAGCGGCGGCTCCAAAGTTTCCACCACCAGCCTCGCCGACAATACTGTCTACAGCACTTAATATACCGCCCGGGCCTAATATACTATTTGTTCCGCCACCTGCAGGTGTAAGTGGACTAGGTGACTTATCGTAATGCAAATCTGCAAATCCAGCAACTGTGGCTTGACTAACATTTCCGCCTGCATATAATACTGTTGTAAATGAAACAGTCATTTGATGTTCTAGTATTCCGCCACCGCTTGCATTGTGTGTTCCGTGTGCAAATTGTGTAATAACTGGATTAAGTAAAGTATATTCGCTAAATCTTTTTTGATGTAAACTGTATACTCTAATAGAAGTGAAATATCTTGGTAAGGCAGGACCTAAATCTTTTTTAGGACTATATCCAAACTTATCATAAAAGTCTCTCGAACCTGGTTGATATTTGTTATTAGCATGATAGTTCTGTGCGATATGCCCCGATCTGTCAGAGTACCCACCATCATTATCTCGAAAATAATGTGTGTAGTAATCGTACCAAAGATTCCTTACAATTTCAGACTGATCGTCGTGAAATGTGAATGTTATTGCGCCATAGTTTAGTTTCGTTTGTATTAATTCTTTTTTGTTGTAATTGTTTTGTACCCTTAGATCAACATCGTAGTTTGGCAAACTAACAGATTTAACCAACATTCCAGCCCTAGCTATGTTGTCTTTATCAATGTTAGAGATTGTAGGGTCTACATCAAAGAAAACATGATATAACCAGTCGTACTTTGGACTACGAGCATAGTTATTGTCAACAAAAAGTCTACTGGCATGTTTATAGTCTTTGATACTATCACCAGTAGCAATTTGTTTTAAAAATCCATCAAAAATATTGGCCATAAAAAGTACCTTATAAGGTATTTATTCCAAAAAAATACCCGGATTTTTATGCCGGGTATTTTTATTTTTATAGTCTTTAAGTTTAGGTTACGCCAGTAATTAAAGTACCAACTGTACGTCCAACTGCTGTACCAATACCTGTACCACTTGGTGTCTGAACAGCGTTGTCATATGTAACACTTAAACCAATTGTAGCCGGATCGTTTGAACTATAGTTCATGTCACCGTAGTTTACATTATTCAAGAATGCACCATACAATTCCCATGTCTCTAATACTGTAACATCGTTCGCACCGTTGCCACCATCGAGCATTTCAAATTTGAGAACAAATTTATAATCAATACCTGAACTGGCTGATGATTGTTCTGCAAAGTCAAATTGCTTCTGAATCTGCTCACCAACTAACTTGCTGATATTACCACCAGCGTCATCACGTAGATTAACTGTAACAGCTTCCCAACTTGGCTTACCAATTAAGTTAACTTTACTGTTATAAACGTCAATAACAAAAGGATTGAAGTTTGCTGTAGGTCTTGTGATATCTATGACTTGTTTAGTCATTTCTACTCTGTCTGTGCTAACACCAAAGTTCTCAAATATCGCACGGAAGCGATATTTCATCTTTGGCATTAATAAACCTTGAGTACTTGCGCTTTGGTCTGTACTTAAAGGTACTGTAAATTTGTTTAATGACGAAATTGCCATATTATGTTCTCCATGTTATAGATATTTACCAAAAAATACCTATGATACTAATGGAGCCCGTAGGCTCCATTATATACTACTATTATAAACCTGCGGCTATATCACCTGGGTTCTTGAGTCTAATTGGAATGTAAATAAACTCAACTGCTTTCATCGGTTCAATAGCAATGTCAACATACAACTCATTACGTGCAATACGTGTTGGTGTGTTGTTTGACTCATCACAGACTACCAAGTAATCGTAAACACCACGCTTTGCAACTAAGTCGTTAATTGCGCCACTGATAATGTTTGAGATTTGATCTCGTGTAATCTTGTCATTTGGTTCAAACAAGAAGCCGTCGCCAACTCTTGCAAGTATTGTTCTAATGTAGTTAACAAGACGTGCAACGTTAATACGATCAAGACTGCTTGCAGTTGGGTTACGTGTCTTCTGTCCCCAAACAACTAAGCCAACACCTGGTAAGTTTGTAATAGGATTGATCTTGTTTTCGTATAAACTATCACGTAAGCCTACTCTAATACTGTTAAACTCAAACTCGCCTGTACTTGAGTTGATGTAACCAATGCTTGAAGCATTGTCTACTAAACCACGTCTAGTACCTGCTGGGGCAAACCACTGATATGCCACATTGTCGTTAAAGATCATTGTGCGCAATGCCATATGACTCGCTGGAACAACAATAGCGTTACCTGATAAGTCTGAAGTCTGCCCGCATGGGTAGTAAACACCTAAGTATGGATCTGCTGTAGCAAGACCTGTACCGTCTGTGTTATTACTCCAGTTAGCAATCTCAACAGCATTTGGTGCTAAACGCATTGGTGTATCACCAATAATAAACGCTGTGTTCTTACGATCGTTGTTTAATGCAACCATCTCGTCGATAACTTCTTCGTAACCTGGGCAACAAATAATATTGAATGCATAAATTTCTTCACGTACTTCTGTGCTGGCTGTAACTGCGGCCTGCATAGCGGCTGTGACCATCTTACGCTGTGCTTTACGTCCTGCATACATAGCACCGTTGTCCTGTAAACCACTAGCTGTTTGCCATGTGTTCTTAACAGTTGGTAAACTGCCGCCTGCACCTGGAACTGCTGGTAAATCAGGGAACGCTGTTGCGTTAAATTTGTTACTTACATACTGCTTAACATTGTAACCACTTCTACGCATGTTAAACATTAGCATACCACGTGGGTATAATCTATAGTCTGGTGCGTCTTGGTCAATGTAATCACTTGCTAACAAGTCTGTAATTGCTGGTAAGCTACCTGTAATAATATCTGTAGTACCATCTGTATCCCAACGTGCATCTGCAAATAAGATACCGTTTTGACTTGTTTGATCTGTGTTGTCAATTAATACCCAAGCACTACCGCTGTAACGATAAATTTTTGGATAGTTTTCTAAGTCACTGCTGTCCAACCATAAGTCACCTGCTACTAGTGCGCTAACACCATCGCTTTGGAATTCTGGCTCACTTGCTGTAACCTGTACACCATTTGCATCTGTAGCACTTAGATCGTAACCACGTGCATCAGTTGTTGAACCATCATAGTAACTACTCTTGTAGCCTCTCCAGCCACCAATTTCGTTAATCATGACGTCAACTGTAGCGGCATCGCTGTAGTACCATAATGTACCGTCTGCTGGTGCCTGATATGGCTCAGTTGTGCTATATGTGTATGTTAATGCTTCCCAGTTAGTTAATGCAAGTGTGCTACCATATAAGATAGTACCTGTTGTGCTACTTGTGAAACCTGCATCCGATGTTGGTGTGCCTGTAACATCTGTTAAGTAAATATCACCACCATAAATGTGCTCAAAAGTAATAACATTTGTGCTACTTACACTGATGTCTAACTCTGGAATATTAAGTGCTAGTACATCGCTAACAAAACTTGCTGGTGTTGTACTTGATAATGTTACTGTGTATTCTGTAATTGTTGCTGTACCGATACTGGTAACACCAATTGTTAACTGATCACTTGCTGTAAATGGATTGGCTGCTGTTGCTGTGCCACTTACTGCTGTTTGACCTGCTACACGACGTCTAAATGGTTTGTAACCACCGGTGTCTGTGCGTAGTGGATCATAAGCAACCCAAAGTGTACCTGCGGCAATACCGTTACCACCACCAGCTGGATCTAATCCATAAATTGCATTTTCTGCTCTATTATAGAATGGTGCTCCTAATGTTGTCCAAGTCTCTGTAGTTGAAGTATACTTTTTAATAACAACGTCTGCACCTGCTCCAGTTGCACCAAGTTTAGCATAAACTGAACCTGTTGGGCGCGGAACTGAATCACTGCTTCTCCAACTTGGATAAGCGGCAAAATCACCATATAGTAATAATGGATTTGCGTATGTGCCTGCTGTAATACCTAATGTTGCTAGTGGTGTACCTGAACCGTTAGCAATAGCAATCTTACCGTCTGCTGTTGAACCGTCGCTCTCAGCTAAATCTGAAGCGTACAAGTATAACTTGTTGCCAACTGCGGCGGCTGTAACACCTGTAACACCTGCTGTGTTAATTGCGCTAACAACCTGTGCTAATGTTCTAGCTCCGCCTGTATTACCAACTGTAACTGTTGTTGTGTTAATTGTAATAGTAGCGGCTGGTGTACTTGCGGCAATCTCTGGTGAAGTTGCTGAACCTTTAATTGTAGCACGTGAAGTTGCCCAATCAGTTGTGCCTAAACGTACCCAAGTATTGTATTTTGCGTCATCAGTTGGTAAGTCTGTACCTGCTTTGTAGAATAGTAAAGCATTGCTACCTGTACCAAATGATACGGCATACTCACCAATTTGACCAATACTTGCTTTTGGTACATAAACACTAGATACTAATGTTTGATCGCTTGTACTTGTGAATAGTAAAGGTGTCTTTAAGTTAAACTTTGCGTTAACAGCATCCCATTCGTACATGCCCCATGTGCTTGTACTTAGATCCATCCAATGTGTATTGTTTGCAACTTCACCAACTGGACGAACTGCTGTTGGCGCTAATGCGTCTAAGTCTACATTAGCACGAATAGCATAAATTCTGTTAACATTGCCTAATGCGCTGTAAGCGGCCATTAAGCCATATTCGTTTCTTTCATCACCGTGTAATGGTGTACCCGCGGCGCTTTGTTTGAAGCTTGGGTAACCCATTGCGGCAATAAGTTCTCTTTGGCTAGTGTAGGCTAATAATTTACCTGCTCTAGCGGCTGTTGTGTCTGTGGCTGTTGTGCCCGAAGGATTTGTTTTGTCCTGAGCAGTAGCCATAATAATTAGTGGTACAGTTCCTACTGCACCAGGAACGTATTGACTTTCGTCTGTTACGCTAATTTCTAATCCTGGGGATACGAGTGCCATGTTTTCATCCTTATAAGAATATAATGTTAGTATTTATAATGTGACTATGGATTTTGGTGGCTACAGATGCCTTTCGAAAGGTTTGCTTATAAATAAACGCATGCAACGCCCATTATGTCCTACTTGTCATGGCAATCCTGTAGCAATAAATTACTATTCTAAGGGTAAAGTACGCTATAGGAAACAGTGCTCTAGTTGTGCTCGTCAAGGAAAACGAGGACGACAGGTTGCAGGTTGGCTACGTGCAGGATATAAAAAGAAATTAACCTGCGAACGTTGTGGATTCAAAGCAAAACACAAACAACAGATGTTTGTATTTTACGTTGACGGAAACTTAAAAAATAATAACTGGATTAATTTAAAATCAGTTTGTGCTAACTGTAGAATAGAACTACAGGAAACTGTTAATACTTGGGTAGAGAGTCCGCTTTCAACAGACCAGTGACTTTAGCATATAAATGTTCTACTGTACTGTTGTTAGGAATGACTTGATCAAAATCTGTTTGTAGCCACGCCCACTCACTAATATGTACGCCTTCATTGGCCAGTGTTTGTATAGCATTAGCATCACCATCGCTTGCTAGTTTACCAGCGTTATACCAGTCTGGTAGTTTGCCACGCTGTACCCACCATACTTCGCCACCAGCTTCTTTAATTGCTTTTACTTCGTTTGGGAAACGTACATCACTGATTACAGTATCGTCTTTGCGACGTGCTAGTCTATTCTCTAAACTAGCAATCCATATATCGTCGTGAAAGCCCTGTCTACATACTTCTGTACCCCAATACTGCAATACCCAACGTGGAGTTAGATGTGGCATACGTAGTCTTTCTGCCCACCAAGTATCAACTTGTTCACGCCATTTACGTGCTTCTGGTGTTATGCCTTCTAGTAGTTCTCTGTCCCAACCAAACACTGTTGCCACAGCATCTTTAAGTGCGCCAGCAAAACTATCACGTCTATAGCCGTGAAAGCCCACTAGATAGTTTGCTACTGTGTCTTTGCCACAGCCAATAAATCCGCATATTCCTATAATCATTTTGTTAACCTTGGTAGTATCGCTTCTGTAAAAAATTTCTCGTGTGTTTCGGTGCTAGGATGATAGTTATCTTCTGAAAACCCATTTATCTTTTTAGCAAATGAATAGATACTATCGTTATTATTAAAGATCCAATGGTCATCAATTAATCTACTACAATCATAATACGGATCGCATCCTTTTGCAGTATAATCATCTTTTATCCATTCTTCTTCTGTTGTAAAAGTATCACAATGACTCATAAAGTAGTAAGGTATTCCTTTATACTCTAAGAATGCTTTTAACATAATAATGCTGTCTATAGTATTATTGAGATACGTATCTTTGTCAGTAAGTTTGTATAAGTTGTTAAAATAATTTTTAGTATACGGGTTATCGTGCCAATGACCATGCATACCACCACTTTCAACAAAAAACATCTTGTTGATATTTTTAGTATCTCGCATAAAGTTTTTTGATAAGTCTACAAAATTTCTACTTACTTCTAATCCTAGTCTACTTAGTCCAGACCACATAACCATTACAAGTGTATTAGTTGGGGTTGAATCGTTTTGTATAATATAGTCTGTAATACTTCGTCTAATATACGTATTACCTGCGCCAGGATGTCCTTGCTGTATTAGATTATAGCCAAAATAGTCAGCAGTATAGTCAGCCCAAGTTTTATATATCCAGTATGTAAAAGAACACCCAGAAACAATTAGATTCATTTATAAATTTTAAAGGATTACAACAGAAATGTCAAACGCCGTATTTGTTCTTTTTGCGTTGTACTACAGGACTTTGTTTGTTAATTGCAGGCACTTCAACACTTGGACCTTTAGGTACGAATGTCTTGCCTTTGATACCTTGCTTTTTCATTGCGGTTTTAGCAATCTCTTCGTCTGCTTCAGAATACATCCAAATATGTCCTTCGTCTCCGGCCGGCGAAGATTTTGGACTATCAAGATCTGGACTACCTGCCATTGCTAATCCAAGTCTGTAATGGCTGTAATAATCTTTATTACCAAGTGTCATACTATGCAAGCCTGAATATTCTAAGTTCTTAGATATTTTAGACTTAGGCGATTCTGTAATGAACTCTTTAGCTCGCATTAACCAATAACCCAAGTAAGTGGGTAACTACCATCAACATAATCTTTAAGTTGCTGTTCTAGCGAACCCATTTCTTCATTTGCTTCTGCTTTGAGACTTGCACCATTTAGACTTGTACCGCCCGACGGTCCAGCGATTGTAGCAAACTTTTCACGTGCTTCGCCAAGTATACGTTTAGCAAAACTATAAGCATACTCTTGTATCCACGGAAAAGCCTGGTAGTCATTTAACAACATACTTTCTGGCTTGTAGTTATAAATGTGCAATAACACATCTTCCATTTCACTTTCTTGTGGATTAGCACCTTGAGTAGGCATCTTGCGAATAATTGTTAACTTTCGCATAGTTTTGTTGTAGTGGAAATTTAAATAACCACCAAACATCTTCATTGACTGCTTTTGATAATCAACAAATAGTTCGTAACTTAATAAGCCGCCAACACGACCTGCTACTAACATATAAGTGTTTAAGTAACCACTAGCAAATGGCTCAAACTGGCTTGCTGTTGTACCTGTTACACTTCCGATACCACGTCTATAAGCGGCACGTACATCCATAACTGTATTAGGCAGTATGTACTCTTGTGTTTCTGGCTTTAGTTTTAAAAATGCGTAGGATTCTTCTTGGCTGTTACTGGCACGTTGACGATACTTTAATACTGCTTGATCAATAGCAAGATCATAATGGTCAGTATCAAGCTCTACATCAACAATACCATCTGCTAAACGAAGTCTAATATAGTCTGCGATCTCACCACGCTTTAACTGTACGGTTCCGTCAACTGGAGCAGTAGTTAAATCACCAAAGTTACCATCTGGATCGTATTTGATATGTCCGCTACCTGTGCCTGTTGCGGCATCGTAGAGGCTATCAGTAACTATAGTTCCGTTTGCGTAAAAATTAGTGAGGTCTTGTTCAGCCATATTGGTATCCTTATATTGTATTTAGCAGGATACCTAGTCTGTTAAAGAGCTTTGAGTAACAGTATATCGTTGTTGATACGACCATTGGCAGGGATACTTGTAGCCTTTATGTCGTCTAAAAACTTGCGTAACTGTACTTTGCCCGCTTTCATAAACTCCATTAGTTTTTGATCTGGTTTACGGAGCGTTTTCCCTATACTTTTGGCACTATCGTAGCCTAAAATGCTAGTTCCTTTAACGTTTAGGGGGCCAGTTAAATTATCGCTGACATACTTAAATAACTTGCGTGTTTTTGTGTTATAAACCCACAGTTCTTCGGCACCTATAATATCAACAGGATTGATACTTACAAGTTTGAGAGTATTATCTTCCTTCATATACTTTAACTTGCTGACCTGTTTTTCTTTGTTAGGCGCACGTTTTACTCGTGCCTTCTTAGTCTGCTTCTTAACTTGTCTGTATGCTTCTATTGCTTCGTAGAACTTGTCAAAGAACGCAAAGAAACGTTTATAGTCTGCGGCTTTTAAATGTCTATAACCATCCCGTAAATCTTCGTCATCTGTGTTCTGCGATTCTTTGAGTTCATCAACAAATGAGTTAGCGTATTCTTCGTACTTGCTTAACTGCGCCTGTGGTATGTTATTTGCTTTGAAGTATTCAAACGCTTTAGGATCTACTTTGTTGCCTCTGATAAGTTCATCAACTAGGCCTTCAAAGTGTCCAAGGTGCTCGTTTGTTTTTTCTTGTAGTCTATCCTGAATGGTTTTTACCTGTGCAGGCTGTGTTACTTTTTTACTCTTAACAGGAGTTTCATCTTCGTAATCGCCTGAGTCTACAATACTACAAACCTGTTTGATTGTATCTTTAACATAGGCTAGTCGTTTACCCTGCAATGGCATTCCTGCATTATAGGCCATAACTAAACTGCAAGCGGTCATTGGCAACATTCTATCTGGACTACGCACAAAATCACTTACATCCTGTTTGCTATATTCGTTATCCTGCATCCAAGCGACCACGTGTTTCTTAACATCTTTTGGACCATAGTGATAGTTATAATAGTTAAGACTTTTGTGCAAATGACCATTGAACTCTGCTTCGTCCATTTGTAATGCACGTTCAGTATCCCATACTGGCTCGGGCCCAGTATACTTTTCGTCTGCCAAATATACTCGTTTACCACTGGATTTTTTACGTGTCTTAACAGCCATTATCGCTCCTTAATTTAACTAGCATAAGGTTATTATACGCTCATTTACTATATATGTCAAGCCCTAGTAAAATCAACAACTTAGCATAGGTTTAAAATACCGATAAATACTAGATACTTTAGGATTTTATTGTGCCACGGTTATCACTCTGGAAAGACGGAAAACACTCAAACGACTACAAATTTATGGATCGTGTTATTAGCGAACAATTTACTGTTGGCGGCACGGGTGTAAACGTACACAAATATTTAGGCACACACGAACAGAATACTACCAAGGTTACTAATGCTGTTCAATCATCTACTAGTGCTATCTTAAGTTTTGCCAGCACCACTGATATTGTATTAGGTATGTTGGTCACAGGTGAAGGTATTGCTAGTGGATCAAAAGTTATTGCTAAAAGTGCTACATCGGTAACCTTAAACAATGCTACTACATCTGCTCTACTATCTGGAGCAACTGTAAAGTTTTATGAAAACCCAAGTGAGCCAAGTTATACTAACCAAAGCGCATTAAATATACAAGATTTATTCTTCCTGGAGAACAGAGACCGCAAATACGATACTAGCATTTATCCTATGCGTGGTATCTACCAAGTATCAGACACTACATTTGATTTAAGTCAGTTTGGAATGTTCTTACAAACAGGTACACTGTTTATGACTTTCCATATTAACGATATGGTTGAGAGACTTGGACGTAAGATTATGAACGGTGATGTGCTAGAACTACAGCACCTTAAAGATTACTACCCATTGGATAGCACACTGCCAGTGGCACTAAAAAGATATTATGTTGTAAGTGATTGTCAAAATGCCGCAGAAGGCTTTAGTCAAACTTGGTGGCCACACTTATGGCGTGTTAAACTTAATCCGCTTACAGATAGTCAGGAATACAAAGATATTCTTAACAACATTATGGTTGATGCTCCTGACTATGATCCTACTAATGGTAACGTCAGTCTTGGCAGTACACTCAGTACTATTAGCACATATCAAAACATCAATGACGCTATACTTGCCGAAGCAGAAAAAGAAGTTCCACTCAGTGGTTACGACATTAGTCACTTATATGTTAAGTCAACTACGCCAGATAGTAAGTACCCAGGAGACCCAATTGGTGTTACCGCTGACGGTAATGTAACAGTAGACAGCAGTCAAGTTACTACAGACTACGCTATACTGAGCCCACAAGCAGTGCCTGAAGGATGGCTAACAGGTAATGGACTTACACCAAACGGTATGCCTGTTGCAGTTGGTATTGCTTTCCCGACTAGCCCAGCAGTTGGCGACTATGCACTAAGAACAGACTACTTACCAAACAGATTATTTAGATATGACGGGAGACGTTGGGTGAAGGTAGAAGATAATGTTAAGACCACACTAACACCGGGTCCAGATAATACAACACAACGTAGCGGTTTCGTAAATAACACTGAAACATACACAAACAATTCAGGTAATGTCAGTGTACGACAAAGTCTTAGTGATGCACTACGCATAAAGGCAGATAATTAATGGCACAACAATTTTTCTATGACGGGCAAATCCGCAGATTCTTAGTTCAATTTATGCGTATCTTAACCGGCTTCCAGGTGGAGTTTGGTAAGGACCGCAATGGTGTTCGTACACTACAACAAGTTCCCATTTATTACGGCGATCAAAGTAGACAGGCCGCAACAATTCTACGACAAAATTCTGAAAATGCATTGAATGGTGTTCCTGCTATGAGTGCTTACATAAGTGGATTAACTTATGAACAAACTAGAATGCAGGATCCTTCTCACGTTGGAAAAATACACCTGCGTCAACGACACTTTGATGTTGAGACTGGAACATATACCAATCAGCAAGGCGACAGTTATACTGTTGAACGTTTAATGCCGGTGCCATATAAATTGACAGTTAAACTAGATATATGGACTAGTAATACAGAACAAAAAATGCAAATAATTGAGCAGATTGCTACTCTGTTTAATCCTAGTTTTGAAATTCAGTCAACAGACAATTATGTAGACTGGACTAGCCTAACGTTTGTGCAATTGATAGATATGAATTGGACATCAAGAACCGTTCCAGCTGGTCCGGACGAAAATATAGACATTGCTAGTCTAACATTTGAAATGCCAATTTGGATCACTAGCCCTGCTAAAGTCAAGCGTCTTGGTGTTATACAAAAGTTTATTGCTAGTGTATACGACGAACAAGGCGAATTTAGCGACGATACTATACTAAGCAATCTTGTTGCTCGTGTGAGAGTGACTCCAATGGATTATGGTATCTATTATACTGGTAACCAACTTAAACTTGTTAAACCACAAGAAATAGTTGACAGCACTGGTACAATTATAAAAGTTGCACCAGCAAAAGAAACTTGGCAAGCACTTATTGAAGTTTATGGTACACTAGTAACAGGCACAACAGAGATAAGACTAGAACTTGCCACTGGCAACGAGTTGATTGGCCAGATCACGTATCATCCAACAGATCCAACAGTACTGTTGTTTACCCCAACAGAAGATACTATGCCTCTTAATACATTAACTGCTGTTACTGCTATTATCAATCCTATCAATGTTAAGGTTGATAGCAATATACTAACACCTGCTACTGGTGCAAGATATTTGTTGACAGACAGTATTGGCGCAGATAACAACGAAAACTACAGTGTGTGGGGTGATGTAGTAGCACATGCAAATGATATTATAGAATACGATGGCGCAAACTGGGTCGTTGTATTTGATTCTAGTAACAACACAGATACAGAATATCTAACAAACACAAATACTGGTGTTCAATATCGCTGGACCGGCACTGACTGGGTCAAGAGCGTTGAAGGTTTATATCGAGGTGGTGAGTGGAGTCTGGCTATATAGGCTGTGGTGCTTTAGTATACAGTAAACAAACACATAGATATCTTTTTTTATTACGCAATCATAAGCGTCATGCTGGTCATTGGGGTTTAGTTGGCGGGCGTGTAGAGGAGGGTGAATCTCCGCATACTGCATTACTTAGGGAAATATCTGAAGAGATTGGTAGTGTAACTGTTGAAAAAGTTATACCGTTAGAAAAGTTTACCAACGAAAAAAATCAATTTGAATACCACACCTATCTCATTCCTGTTGACGGCGAGTTTGTTCCTACATTAAATGATGAGCATAGAGGATATGCTTGGACAACGATCGCCGATCACCCGAAGCCTCTGCATCCGGGTGTGTGGCGAACATTTAGTTTTGAAGTAATACTAGATAAGATTAAAACGTTTGAGTCTATCGATATAGATCGCACTCTTTTACCATACCATCGTAGTTGATTCTACGTAAGTTTGATGATACACGATATGGTAGTGGCATGTAACCTTTACCTGTTTCATTAACATAGACAAAGTCTACAAGTGGATACTTGGCAAAGACTTGTCCCATTGCTTTACCCCAGAATACATCACTAGCGGCGCTGTCACCGGTTGGGTTGTAACCGTTGGTACCAGCATAGTAATTCATATTGTAGTTAGGAGTGTCAATACCATCAAAGCCTAATAGATAGACTTTTGCGTGTCCATCAAATGCGGCTAGATATGCGGCCATTGAGCCTGC
>Ga0196905_1000223_pt1 | contig 22939 bp, 25 predicted proteins | sample CB_VirMetaG_3_FD_169098 | JGI IMG/M metagenome (GOLD analysis project Ga0196905, IMG submission 169098) | Freshwater to marine saline gradient viral communities from Chesapeake Bay - CB_1508_1S Viral MetaG (v3) (version 3) | ecosystem: Environmental > Aquatic > Marine > Coastal | place: USA... | reverse complement strand
ATTCTACAATACGCTGACGATTGCGTAACAGAAATCCTTGAAAAGTATTGGAAAGAGCAGTATGAAGAATGGAGGAATCAACCATGACATGGAAACTTACGAAGATTGACTCAAAAGTGCTTGGCGACTCATGGTATCTCAAGAAAGACGACTACAACTTTTTCGTTACTCAAGATGAACAAGAGGCACTAAGAGTATATGCACTACTTACGGGGAATGAATCATGAAACCATGCTTTAGATGTAATAAAGTAAAGACTGATGGAATGATTTTTTCAGTCAAAACAGTATGTTTGAAATGCCTTGAAGAAATTCTTTTGGGGGTATCAAATGATTGATTTTAGTGAATATGGTACAATAGCCTTACATAAATATGAAGAACATATGATATGTGAGTTTAAACCCGATGATGGAAAAGAATCAACGGCACAAAAGATGTATCAGTTACTTCGTGATTATGCGGTGGGTAACGGAAAAACAATTGGTATTTTTCTTACACATACCAAGAAGTACCCAACACCATCTTGCATACTCTTTGACAACGGAGGAAATAATAATGAGTAAAGAAAATGATGAATATACTTTTGAAACAGTATCAACAAATAACATAGACAAAATAACCGAATCGGAATTCTTGATTGGCGATAAATGGATAGGGGTTGTTGCTGAATTTAATTCAAATGATATGGGCATCCCATGTCCTAAGTGTAATGTGATAGGTGATAATCCATTTCTTTTGTTAGATAATGGGGAACACCTTTACATAGCAAAGTGTTGTGGGGTATTTGCCTATTGTAAGGTAACAGGTGAGGACAATGGAATGGCAACCGAGTGAAGAATTAATAGCATGGGGAAACGAACATTTTGGCAAATTGTCAATTGATGGTATTTGGTCGCCCGATGATAGCGGCGTACAGTATCGTAAATTGAGTGACAATAAATTCGCTCTCATGTTTATGCTTAATCATCCACTGGCTCAAGAACATCATGAGAAGTTCACTATACTCATGAAGGCTTGTGGATATGAAATAGAAGAACCCGATGGTATTGAGATGGTCACACCACCACTTGACCCTATGGCACATGCTGAGATGCAGTATAATCAAAAGCGAGAGATTGCTCAGTCGTGGGTATGCAACTGTGGTTTTCCTTTAGCCAATAATGATTTATCGGTGAGCAAGTACGAATATGTTGAAACGGTTGATGCTCAAACAAATGATGGTGGAACTGTACCTATTGATTTGTGGAGAGTCATGGTGAGTTGTATATCGTGCGGTGATGACATATCAACCGACCCCGATGATTTCCACCTTCTTGCAGGTGATGATTTGTTCATGTCATGGCAATCAAATACTAACCGTTACATTGCTTTGACACGAGAACAGATGAAAGACTTTGCAGATAGTGGAGTCTTTGATGATGGGTTTGGTAGTAGTAACATTACCGTACTTGGAAAGATGCGAGGCGACGAGCGTGTACCTCCGTGGTTGTGGGGTATTCCTTGTTTGATTACAGAAGCAGTAAGTGAAGAAGAGTGAGCATATGCTTACTTTAGCGAGGCTTACCGATTTGCTAATGCAAATGCCGAATAAATTAACGAGTAAAGAAATCTCAAAGAAAGAATGTAAAGTGATTTGGGATTTCTTAACTACAAACAATCGGCTGTCTATCTCTCAACATATGTTGAAGATACAGTTAGCGAATGAATGTAATGTAACAGTTGAAAGACTGATGGAGGTAGCAGGTGATGAACCATTTGTTGATGTTCTTACATGGGAATCAACAGATGAACCGAGTGAGTACACACTCAATGAAGCCGTAGAACTTTTGCGAAACGCTCACGACAATAACAACTGGGTGTTAGAGTTCAGTCGTAACATCAGTGCAGATGAGGGTTACATAATTTGGAGGTGGGCGGTGAATTACAGGTGGAGTTACATACGAAACCGATTCAAGAAATGGCTCATGAGTCAAAGTAATCTTAGTCATGAATTTTCATTAGACATTTATCTTGCAGTAATCTATGATGGTTTGAAGATAGAAAATAAATCATCAGCATTTAAAAAATTACAAGCATGGGGTGGAGATGATACACCGAAAAAGTGGTGGTTCATTACTGACTGTTCAACATTGAACTTCATAGGGGATGGGTTGGTTCGCAATCGTGATGGTTCACTTAATCCTAAATACACTCCTTTACTTGAAGATAAATCTATAGAATGCTGGATGTGGGAGAACCCGTTAGGTACAGGATGCAATCATACAGTGGATGTTGAACTGCCGTTTTCAAGATACAAAGAGCCGATGTTTCACGAATGGCATGAATCACAAGTGTTGTTAGAATCATATCCGAAGGGCGGATTTTTAATTACTCATGAAAATAATTACTATCTCTACACGAATGGTACAAACATACTGTATGGACAGTTACTATCTGTTAGGAATTTAGACAAGGGGGGATTTGAATTTGTTATCGGTTTTAATGATGCTGGCGAAATTGTTGATGTCACGACACTCCGAGTAGATGTCATACCTTTCACGGTGAACAACGCATTGAAAGTACGGGGAGTATATGCTAATGTCCGTTTCATGTTTCAAAACATTGAGGATTGTTTAGTTGCTAAATTTAATTATACTTGGAATCCTAATAACGGGTGGCACTTGAAATTACTTGATGTTGAAAACAACATGGGTATTCACGACATAGATGATATATTAGATTACATAGCAATTACAGGTGGCGAAGATGAATCTTGAAGATATAGGACTTGCGTTTGCTTTATTGAAACTAAATTTAAATGTATCAATGAAGCGTTCAACGAGTGCCTACGGCTTTCAAGTTCGCAGGGCATTGTACTTCAAGTCAAACTGTACCGAAGAACAACAGAAGTGCATTGAGGTATGGGCGCAATCTAAAGGCTTGACTATACTTGGCAGAACAGAAATTGGTAATCAAAAAGAAATTACGATGTGGATGGATGCACTTGAACCATATGAACCACTAATGGATAATTCAATGAAGCGTAACATAAGGAGAGTGCGCTGGACTTACGAGAATCCTATCCCTAAGACATTATGGCGGGATGATGGTACACGACGCAAAGTAAAGACTGGTAGGAATTGGAAGAAGTTCATGTACTGGGCTGAGGCATGGGATGCTTTCAATGATGCACTGGATGAAGAGTTCCCATGAGAATTGGTGATAGTCACCGATTTTTGACTTGGACTATTTAAATCAAGAAAGAAGAAGGAGATGAGAAAGATGGCTTGGAATGAACTAATACGACCTGTTCACCCCTCTCAAGTAGTAGGGAATGAACACTTCGTAAGAGATGCAGAAGAATGGGAACGGGCAGGGGTATATCCCGCCGCACTCCTATTCGTTGGAGAACCGGGTACAGGTAAGACCAGTGCCGCCAATGCTATTGCTCGCACCATGCTTGGTGATGCATACAACGATATGAATGTCATGTGGACAAACGCCAGTGATGACAGGGGTATCTCACACATCCGAGAGGAAGTGAAGAACTTTGCACGACTAAGTGGTATAGGTACAAAACGAAAAGTGGTGGTACTTGATGAGGCCGATGGTCTAACACATCAAGCACAAGACGCTATGCGTGGCATTATGGAAAAGTATGTCGCAAAGGTTTTGTTTATCCTCACTGCTAACTACGCTGACAAAGTACGCCCTGCTATCAAGAGCCGATGTACTGTGTACACATTCAAGCGAGTATCAGCCGAGCATGGTGCTTCTCACCTCCACCGTCTTACTGAGTCGTGTGGCGCACCTGTAGATTGGCAACCTTTCTATGGTGATGTAGTGGAGTTTCATGGCGGTGACTTACGAGCCGCAGTTGCTTCTCTTGAGCGTATTCCTAAAACGGCTGATGCCATAAAACAATTCACGATTAAACAAAGTGAGGATGACTGGTGGGATTATACAGTCACTAACAAGTTCAATGAGTTGAGAGAACATCTCATTGACATATTATATTCGTCGGGCGATAAGTTATCTTTCATGAATAACTTTCATCGTGCCATCCGTAAGCATTTTGATAATGATGCTGACACCACCTTTGCGATTATGGAGGTGTGGGGTGATATGATGAAGTATGTTTATGAATGGGGCGGTTCGGATGAATCGTTTGTAGATGTGCTGGTCGCACGATTGAAAAAACAAATAGAGGTGAAAACATGAGTACATGGGATAACGAAGATGAATACGGTGAAATTGACGGGGTGGATATGCCAGTGGCCGAATCAAACGGCTTCACGGCAGTAACAGGTAACGCTACTACAAGTGCGCTACCTCAAGAAGTTCTCTCCCGCATTTCAGCGTATGCAGAAAGAACAGGAAAAACAATGGATGAAGTAACGGCTGAATTCTTTGCAGAAGTAAAAATGCAATATGGTGTTGATGACCCTGCGAGTGAAGATGCAGATTTACTCATTGATTGGGCAGAACAGATGATTGTGGTTACACGACGCTCAAGCGGTGGCGGTAACAGTAAGTTACAGACATGGGTTGGGTGCTTTGTTGGTGTCGCTGACAAGGCTCGTGACCGTCTTGCGAACATTGTCAAGTCCAACTTGAAGTTGTTTGCAGATGACCCTGCTGACGCAATCGGTTCGGGTCGTCTTGGTGTCTATGAGAATGAAGGTGGGTATTGGTACTTGCGTACCAAAGAAGGATTGGAAAACACAGAATTGGCTGTAGCGGAAAATCCTGTACCACCACATGGTATCAAGACACAGAACGGTGCATGGGTTTGTTTGACAACCTACAACAACAAAGCATCACCCGAAAAGCAGTTGGGTCGTTACTACTACTTCTTGGGCAATCAAGAAGAAGAGTTCGTTAAGAACGGTAACATTCAGTTGTGGCGTATTGACATGACGAATGATAACCGATACCTTTCTGTTAATATTGGTCGCCCTTGTAAAGTTCAAGTTGTACCTCCACGAGAGAATGCTACAGAAGCATTCAAAGATGTACTCACGACATACAGTGAAGTTGAAATTACATACACTGATGAGTTCGTGAATGAAGATGTGCGACCACTTTTGCACCCTTCACGATACTTGGCTGACACAGAACTTCATGATTTGTTTGTACACATTGATTCACTTGAAGAAACATTTGAATCAAAGAAAGAGTTCCTTAACATCGCAGGTGAAAAGCGTGCGTATGGGCCACTCGTCATCACGAAAGGTACAATCACTCGTATGAGTACCGAGCCTCGTGAGTCCGAATTTGATGAAGAAGGATTCAATTATAGCATGACGCTTTCAAGCAGTATTGCTGGTGACATTGATTGTTGGATTCCCGGTGCTGTAGGAAAGTGTACTCAACCATTCGTATCTCATTGGGGTGAACATGCATTCCCATACGCTGAGAGAACCACAGTGCTTGTCTTTGGTCGTCTTGGTATGAAAGCGAAAGACGGACTTCCCACTCCTAAACTAACGGCATTCGGCATCTATGCTGACCCACGCCGTTCCCGCCGCCGAATGGAAGGTGGCGACACAGGAGTAGGACAATTTAATTGAAGGTGAAATAAATGGCAGGATTCGGACAAACAGCGAAGGCGCAAGAAGCATTGAAGGAAGAAGCATCGGTACAACATACTGGTGCTTATGGTGCATCTACCCCAGTAAAGACTGGGGTTAAGGTGGATATGTTTGCTGACCTTCGTGCAGAAGAACAGAAGATGAAGAGCGAACCACTACAACACATGTTTATTGGTATTGCAGGATTTGATGGTACAGGTAAGTCGGGCATGGTTTCTCATGCTTTTGGAGAGTATCTAAAGACTCATCCTAATGCACAGATGCACGCTATTGATTTTGACATGGGAGTAGCCATGCTTAATTCAGCGGTAAATAAAAATCCGAATATTACATCATGGAAACCGTGGCAAATGGGTACGAATGACCGTACTGCTTATGATTATCCCGGCACTCATGACCGTGTGATGAACATTATGCGATACATCTTATCCCAAGTTGAAAGCGGTGAGGCTGATGTATGGGGCGTATTGGTAAGTGGTCTTGATTCATGGTTGGAGATTTGTACCAACAACATGCGTATCATTGACTTAGGATTGGCTAAGGATGGTATTGAGTCGGCTGACATTCGTGGTGCTGGTGATGCAAAGCGTGTTGAGCGACAGTCCGATTGGGCAATTCGTAACACTCGGTTTCATCAACTCACAGCACTTTCTCGTAGCCTTGTGCGTGCTGGTGTCCGTGTCTTTTGGGAAACACATCTTCGCTCAACAAACTTTTCTTACGGTACTGACAGTAGTAGTAATGCTTCATGGCAACCCGAATGGGAAAAGAAAACTAACAACTACCTCCCTACAATTATTTGGATGGAACAAGAAGAACACTACAACGATGAAAATGAATTGGTCAAGATTGAGTACAAGGCTCGCTTCAAAAAGTGTAAGACGAACCCTATGCTTCAAGACCAATCTCGTACCGTGTTTGTAACATATCCTAATGGTGAACCACAATGGTTCGGCTTGCCCGAACTCTATGATGGGAGTTTGTGATGCTCAATTGCACCCCGTAATTGTGGATGGTTTTGATGGAGTAATGAACAGTAAAGGTGAATCAACGCCGTCAAGGGAATTCATTCCATTCCTTCTGTTCCCCATCCATGAGGTGATATTATGACGAAAATTACTGCTGAAAGAAAAAGTTTGCTTGACTTCCTTTCCTCGTTTGGAAAGGGTGTAACAGATGCCCGATTGAATTGTACGGGTAATCGTATTACCATTGAAGTCGGCTTCGCAAATTATTACTTGCGAAAGCAATTGTTAGGTGTAACTGTTGAAGAAGAGGGATTCATTCATATCGCACTTCTTGAAAAAGCAATCTTATTCCTTAAGTCAAGTAAGCAAGACAATGTTATACTACGACAAGTTGGTGAAACTAAACCTTTACACATAGAGGCTGGCGGTAACAAATTACAGATACCAAGTACAGATGATATAACCTCAGCCGCTAAAACTGTTATCATTGGTAAGATGTTGGAGAAGGCAACAGCCAGTGGTTGGGCTACATTCAATGGCGATGAGTTGAGCGTACATGCTACGGTTAAAACGAAGGATTTGATTTCCCTTGCTGGTATGAAAGGCTTGTTGGCTGATGATTCATTATACAAAGTACGAGCGCATTGCGGTGAAGGTGAATTCGGTATCGTGGCTGGCAAAGCCGCTACTGGCCGACTCTTCACTGTTTTACCTCTCATGGATAGTGCTGGCCCGAATGCTACGGTTGAAACTCACTTTGGAGATTGGTTGCCTACTTGTTTGCAGTTCCTTGATGATGGTCAAGCAAGATTGTATATGGGTGATAACAGTATGATAATTTTTGACCAAACGAATACTTTACTGATGATTGTAAATGAGAGTGATGAATGATGATTATTGATTACACATCGGATGACCCATATGAGCCGCCCATAATTTATGAGCGTACTCGTGGTGCTGATGGTGTACTCAAAGAGCGTTACATTACTCATGAAGATAACGACTTCGTGTACCCGTTCTGTTGGTTGCGACAGAATGCACCGACATGGGTACTCAATCGCTTACGCAATTTCCATGCTCGTATTCTTACTGATGAAATCGGTACAGGACTTGATGGTGGTAAGTTATGGAAGGTAGAAGTTAATCATCCTAATACCCTTTGGGAAATCAAAGAAGCGGTTGGTAAATGGACACATGAGGCTGATTTGAATTATCTTGACCAAATCCTTCTTACCAACTATCCCGAAGGTATTCCCGAATTTCATCCTCGTAAGTGGTATTACGATTTAGAGTGGCAAACAACTGGTGATGGTGCTATTACCGTCATGGCGGTTGCTGACAGTGATGCTGAACATCCTGTAGTGTTTTCATGGAGTGAAGAATCCATACGCTTGAGTATTACTAAGACTGAATGGATTGACCGTTACGGTGGCTACGAACTCCGTACATATCGTAACGAGGATAAGATGCTTGCAGGTTTCTTAGATTACCTCAAAGAGCGTGACCCCGATATGCTGATTGCTCATGCAGGGGCATGGGCTGATTTACCAAAGTTACATGACCGCATGGGTGTACTTAAGCACGATATGTCACCACTTGGAATCTTTTTACCACCAAAGAAAAATAATGAAGGTTACAAGGTTACAGGCCAACCCATCAAAGGTCGTTTAGTATTTGACTCAGCCGCACGATGGGAAGAAGGAAGTGGGTTTGAAGGTGTATGGCAAAAGAGTGGTCGTGGCAAAGCACAACAACGCAAGTTAAACTGGTTCGCTACTGAACTTGGTTTAGGTCACAAACTCACTGATGATATTGAAGGAATGACTGTACACAATGGATGGAGTGATTACTATGATGACTTCGTTGATTACTGTTTAGTTGATACCACTTTGTTGCGTGACATTGACGAGAAGTTACACTGTACTGATTTCCACTTTGCATTACAACAAGTGGCTGGTGTACAGTTCGGTAGCACACATAATGTAAGCAGATACTTTCGTGGTTTAATTGGCCGTAAAACAAATCTCAAAGCACCTACATCATTTATTGAAGAGCGACCCGATTTACAAGCGGCATGGGTTATGCCTCCTGTTGCTGGTCGCCACCAAAATGTAGCACTGGTGGATTTCGCATCCCTATATCCAAATATCATTCTCTCGGCCAATCTGTGTTGGACTACCATGTGTGACCATGCAGGGCCAAATATTCTTACTCTTGACATACCTGCTAAGATAGATGACGATGGTAACTATATTCCCGGTACAGGTGGTGTATTCCATTGGCGACAAGACAAGGAAGGTTTGCTTCCAAAGGTCGTCAAAGATATGCTTGCCCTTCGTAAGCATTACAAAAACCTCATGAAAACCTCCACTGACCCCGATGAGAAGTTGGGTTACAATATGTTACAGATGGCTGTAAAGGTTGCAGTGAACGCAATTTACGGTATGGTTGGTAGTAGGAAAGTTCGTGGACAATGGAGTAGTTATGAGATTGCTCAGTCCATTACTTATCTTGGTCGTGAGTCAATATCTATGCTCGTTAAAAAGAGCGAAGAAATGGGGTATCGTGGCCTTGCAGGTCATACAGATTCATGTTATATTCAAGTTCCGTTTGAAGAGGCTGAGGTTGTAGCCCAACGCCTTACCGATATTGCACAAAATGAAATGGGGCTAAAGTATCTTGATGTAGAATTAGAAGCATTCTTCCCGTACTGGTTCACGGCTAATGTCAAAAATCGTAACTTTGGTATCAAGTCATGGCCTCCCGAAGATGCAGGTGATATGAAAGTCACTGGGTTTTCAATTAAGGCATCAAACGCCCCACCACTCACAAAAGAAATACTGGGTAAAGTATTCCAAATGATTTCAAGTGGTGATGATGAAGATACAATTCATCATGCTGTACGCCCACAAGTCAAGTCTGTGTATGAAGGTAGTATAACACCAACTGAGGCATCTTCATATGGTTCTATCAGTAAGAATCTAAATGAATATGATAAGGTAGTACCCAATCCTGCTAAAGCGGCACGCTATTCAAATGAATACTTGGGTACTTCATACGGAAAGAATGATAGCGTGCGCTGGATATTTGTAGATGATGTACCCGAAGGCCAGCCTTACTGTAATGTTGTAGGTTTTGAGGATGAGCGTCAATTGAGTGAGTACAGTATTGACTGGACTACTATTGTAAATAAATGGATTCATAGTAAATTAAAGTCGGTGTATGAAACACTTGACTGGGATTTAGAAAGGCTGACGGCACGCCGAGTGCCGAGAAAAATGTGGTGAAGAACATGGCAAAGAAAATATTGAAGATGGAGAGCAACAATGAATTAATGGCGAACACAATGTCAAAAAGTGGTTTCACTTTTTATACGGCATTGAATGAATTAATTGATAATGCGATAGTAAGCGCAAAAAACATATCAATTAATTTACTTGTTGAAAATTTTGGACAAAGAAGTATTAAGAAAATATCTGTAATAGATGACGGATGCGGAATTTCACTTAATGATGCAAGTGTAGCATTGAGTGTTGGTGCAAGAACAAATCAAGGTGTACATGAACATGGAGTCGGAATGAAAAGTGCGATTGCATATTTTGGTAGTTCGGATATACGAAAAGGATTGGACAAAATTTATTCTTATGATGGAGTAGATTCGTATTGTATTTACGGTTATGAAGGAAACGACCTTTTGATTGAAGATGAAATTACCGTACCCGATAGAACTGGCACAAAAATACAAATAAGTGTTGAATTAAACATTTATGCGGCGCAAAGAGTTATTGCATTAAGAGATATGTTAGGTGTGCGTTATGGATTATTTATTCAAAATGGAGGTAATATTACAATTAATGAGGTTGATGTGTCCACAGGATATATAATGAAAGATGCAAAAGGTAATCCTGTATCATCTATTGTTAAACCAATTTTCCCTCCGTATTTTCATCCTACAACATCTACTAATGTGCATTTACTAAAGAAGGAAATTACGACTAAAGATATTGTGGGTGAACTTACAATAGGTATGAGTCCCGATGCACACGAAGGTATGTGGGCCAAATGCAGTTACGGTGGTGGAATAGATGTTATACAAAATGAACGAGTTATTATGCATCGTACATATGAACCTCTTACAGAATGGAGGCCAAAAAATCACACATCATTAAATGCACTCGTTGGTCAATTAGTAATCAAAGAAGGGCATTTACCTACTACACCCAAGAAAGATGGAGTACAACAAACAGACATGTGGATGGAAGTCAAAAAGGCCATTGCTGAAACTATCAAAGAAGGTAAAATTTCAAGTTTCTTTAATCCACCCGAAGATGAAGATGACTACGATAGTGTAAGTGAATCTTTAATTCGTGATGCATTGGCTGATTATTTGAAGGCGCAAGTTTTACCTTCGGGTGATTCAATATGGAATGATGTGAAAACAGAAGAATCCACTGATACTAATTTAAGTATGGATGTAACTGCCAATAGCGGTGATACAATGTATGTATTTGAAGTTAAGAAAGGTAATTTTAATGCACAAGACATGAATCAATTAGTTGGATATATGGTTACTGTAAATGCAAAACAAGGTGTAGTATTTGCTAAGAATATACTTGCGAATGCAAAGAAACAATTTGAAGAGCATTGGAAGCCGTTACTCAAAGATTTTAACATATCATATTGGGATGAAAAATCAACTCAACATAAAACGGTACTCGCTACATATTTGAATGTAGGAGGTAAGTAAGATGGGATTTTGGGATTGGCTATTTGAAAAACTAAGAACGCAAGAAGAAGAAAGACAGATAGATGGCTATTACGATAAGGCCAAAAAGTTGTACGGGGTTGAAGAAGAATGAGTCGCATTGAAGATGAAGTATGCGCTAAGATTCAACAACGGGCTGAGGTCGGTAAAGCCAAGTATGGTGTAACGATGGAACGAGGCGACCTTAACCTTGTTGAGTGGCTCACTCATCTACAGGAAGAACTCATGGATGCCGCAGTATATGTTCAGCGATTGATACAGGAGGCGAGCCAATGAGCAAGTGGAAGTTTTGGAATAAAGTAAAAGATTCACCAGTAAAGAAAAGAACATGGTGGAAGAGTACATCGGTTTGCCCTACATGCGGTAGATTTGATTTACCTAAAAGTAGGCAAACAAAGTTGTATGAATTCTTTGACATGTCGCAAAAGACTTTGGATGGTGAAAACTGATGAGTGAATGTAACTTTTGTGAAGCAGACCACAATTGTTCAGTGTGTAAGAATTGTAGTGAACATTGTGATTGTGATGGATGGAATGGTGAACAATGATGCGTTTTAATCCTAAAGGCGATGATAGTCGCCCATCAATAGATGATTACCTTGCAGAAACAGGTCACGACGAAGAGGCTGAATCATACCGTAAGAGTACCTATGCGTGGAATCCAAATGAAGATGAAACAAAAATTCTACGCATTACAAAGTCAAGTCTTGGTACTTACAATTGGTGTCCACAACAATACTATCTTGAAAAATTCAAAGGTTTGCGTGGCGAACAACAACCTCATCATGTACGGGGTTTGAATGTCCACGATATGATGGAATGGTTTTGGGAGAACTTCACGAAAGAGCAAGAGGCTGAGGTACTGGCATTAGTCAATGATATACAAAAAGCACGCAGTTTATTCTATAGTGCATTTCCTCAGCCACCCGAACCATATGAATATGGCGAAGATGAGCAGATTGCTCAATGGGCTGAGTGGCAGTTTCAACGATTGTTACATACAGGTGGACATCAATGGCGACCTGTAGGAGTTGAAGCGAATGTACATGCTACACGCTTTGTTGAAGTTGATGGTGAGGCTATACCTGTACACATCAATGGATTTATTGATACACTCTTTGCTGATGGTGAAGGATATGCTCTTATGGAATTAAAGACTGGTAAATACAAAGCCAAATCAAAAGTTCCATCCATGCGTAAAGAAATGGCTTTTTACAAGATGATGATAGAGCATAGCAAGCACGCTGAGTTCATGCCTATAACACACTGGGGATGGGAGTTTCCCGGTGGAAATATGGCAGATGGAGAAGGTGCTACTATCTTCTATGAAGATACAAAAACAGGAGGTAAGTACACAATGCAAAGCGTTGAGAAAAGCCTCCAAAAATTAGTCAAAGCACACATTGATATGGAGTTTCCACCCGACCCATTTCTTGGTAAAAATATGATGAAATGCGATTGGTGTGATTACAAAGAAGATTGTGAGTTTTGGTCAGTAACAGATGAAATGTTAGATAAAATAATGGAGGAAGAATAAATGTTGAATGTAGTGTTATTACTTGAAAAAGTATTGAGAGAAAAATTGCCGAATGACAAATACACATTGAGGGTGTTGTCCACGAAAGCAGGTCATTTGCCTAATCGTGCGCCATTTATCCGTCAAGTGTATCGCCAAACATCATTGATGGAATTCGTAGATGATGGTTTCGGGGAAACTATACCAAGAGGTACATTGGATATTATGTACACTGTACACGCTCGTTACTTGAAAGAAGATGAAATCGTACAATTATATGATATTATTCAAAATGATTTAGTGGACTACTTGTATTCTCAACGGTGAAATGTATGGCATTTGTACCTCTTGATTATCCTCGTGAAGTGCTTGAATTATCAAGCAACGGGGATAAGGGATGGAGGCGCATTGTAAAAAACGCTGATGAATTAGAATCATATTGGCGTGGTAAGAATGGTAGTGGTAATGTATATTTTACAGCGTATGGATATACAGAAACACAAGCACCTAAACATCATCGTGTAGATTACAATACACCACTCATACATCATTTCGTAATGGATTTTGATTGTAAAGATTTCAATAATCGTGGTACAGAAGTCTCATTTGATGTACCGCATAATGAAGTAAAACGCTTACATCAATTCTTAATGAGTGAAAATATCTTACACTATGTATGGTTCAGCGGTGGGGGCTTTCATGTATGGATTCCACTTTCGGAAAGTCTTACACCTAAAAGCGGAAGTGAAGTATCTCGGATTAAATCTTCGGGGCGGGAATTAATTAAACAATGGCAAAATAAAATTGGCGTACTAAATTGTAATGACCCAACGGTAATGTTTGATACATCGGGTATGATTCGTATTCCAAATTCGTATAACGCCAAGCGTGGAGTGTGGTCTTTTCCTTTAACCAGTGAAGAAATCATGAACTTTACTTTTGATGATTTCATGACAAAGGGGATGGAATCTCACACTGGATATATCCAACACGGTGAAATTAAATTAACGATGAAAATAATTGAGAACAAGTTCTCACAGAATTTCAATCTCAAGTCCGTTGAACTACCAACGGTATCGTTAAATGATATACACATTCTTCCATGTTTATCCCAAGCGGCAATGGGTGGGGGCAACCCTACCCACCGAGCAAGATACCATTTTGCATCGTATTTAGCAGATAGATTTCGTATGTTCTTCCCTGCTTGGCGTGTGCCGAATGAAGAGAAAGAGAAGCATATCTTAAGTATCGTGAGCATTTGTGAACAACAGGAGTGGGTGGATTATAGTTATGCGAAAACAGAAGAGCAAGTACGAAGTATTGTGATGACTGGATATTCACATGCTACTTGTGCTACGCTTTACAATGAAGGATTTTGTATGGGAAAATGTAAGTATTACGATAAAACAGGAGTTGAATAAACATGCCAAGAAGTGACGGTTCACGAAGAAACATAAGAACGATTGAAAGAATTGTACAGATTTTAGAAGACTGTGATGATTACGGTCTTTCAACACGAGAGATTCATGCACGCTTTTTTGACAAGTGGCCTAAGTGCGCACCTACAATGCCCCGTTTAGGTAACATGTTAGCCAAATGTAAGGAGTTTGAAGAAGTAGGGGAAACGGATATGCAAAGCCTACATGCAGGTTACAGTTATCCCATCAAAGTATGGGGGTTAAGAATTGAAGCCGCAACTCATAATTGATTCAAATGAGCGTGGATTGCTTTGCGAATCCGTTGAGCGAAAAGCGCACAAAGCAGGTCTAACTGTATCTCGCCAACCTTTGGTGGTGGGTGACTACCAACTGGGCGGGGCTTGCGTTGAAGCCAAGAGCATTGGCGACCTCTTCCAATCAAGCCATAGTGGACATTTGTGGCGACAACTTGACAACATGGATGCAAACTACGAGCGTTTCTTTCTTGTTGTACATGGTGATATTTCTAAGTATATCGCTATGGCTAAAAATAATGGTAAAAGAAATATTTCTTATTCTCAAGTACAAAATGAATTGATTGGTACAATTGCTCGTCTTATGTCCGATTTTGATTGCCAAGTATTTTATTGTAACAATGTGAGTGAAGCGGCATCGTTTATTGTACGCTTACATGATAAGTTACACAAACCAGCCAGTAAGCATGGCGCACAAACCATTCGCCGTGTAGCATCTAATGACTTACGGTTAGATGTATTGATGACTGTACCCGGCATCGGGCAAGAAACGGCTGAGAAATTATTAGAACAATGTGGTAGCATTGAAGAAATGTGCTTTCCCGAATCACTCAAGCAAGTCAAAGGTCTTGGTGATACACGAAGGAAGATGTTGATTGATGTACTAACCAGCGAAGAGGCAGTTCGGCAGGAACGCCAAGTTCGTCGTTAGAGTATTTAAATCAACAAAGAAGAAGAAAATGGAGATGAATCTATGCAAATTAAAAATTACCAAGCCGTTGAAAAGTTCCCGATATTGAAAGCCTATCTACATCATTTTTCACAAACATCCATGAAGAATGATATGCCGGGTTTGCTTTCATTCTTTTTCATTCAAGGGCAAACAACTTTACCTTACATACGACTACCCACAGGTGATTCGCACCTTGATTTACGAGTCCATGTCTTTTGGATTCAACCATCCCGTACAGGGAAATCCATTGCATGGAACTTCATCAGTGACATTATGAAGGAAGCCGACATTCCCTTTGAGTTGTTTGCATCGGGTACAGATGCAGGATTGATTGGTTCAACAAATAATGTTGTGGATGATAAGGGCAAACCTACAGGCGAAGTAGAAACCATTGAGGGGTTGCTTGCAGGGCGCAAAGCGATTAACTTTGATGAAGGTTCAATCTTACTTACACCCAACAAGCACAGCCAAGAGACAGTTCTGTATCTACAGACGGCTTGTAACCCCGTAGGGAGTGGTAACAACACACTTGTTAAACACATGAAGGGTAACAAAGTTGAATGTCCATCACTTGTATCATTATGGATTACTACTTATCCACCAAGCGGTGTCAAGGAGTATGTACTTACAAAAGGTATCTTCCAGCGTGTATTGCTCTATTATCGTGATTGGGATATGGAAGAGCGACAAGAAGTAAGTAATCGTCGTCTTGGTACATTTTTCAATAGGTCGGAAAAAACTGACATAACTAAAGATGATTTATACGAATACTTTAGAAATGCCGATAAAAGAATTCGTGACCGTTTGCTTGATTTAAGCGAATTGACTTTTACTCAATGGTCGGAATTGACGAATGAAGGTAAAGAAGAAGTTGTTCAAGAGCATATGTGGGAAATGTTTTCAGCAACACCCGAATATTCTACAGCCTTGTATCAAGCATCCGATGAATTATATGATTTGTTACGAGATATGAGTCCATCAATGGCGGAAATCGTCGCATCATTTACACCAGCAATTGAAAATTACTTAGGTATATTTTCTGTTCACATGGCTATTCTTGATAATACATGGGAAGTTAATGCTACACATGTAGATATGGCACACGAAATTTTGTTTGACTTATTTCAAAATCTCATCGCATGGCTTGAAGATTCAGTTGAAGTTGGTGGAAACAAACAGAAAGAAGCAAAGGCTCAAGATGCTATGATAGCGGCCTATCTTGAGTGTACATCATACGAAATTGATGGATATGGTGATGGGTGGAGATTGAAAAATATCTTCCTTTCAACCTACATGGAACGAGCAAAGGTTTCCAAGAGTACAGCCGATAGGCATTTCAAGAACTTTAGTCAAGGGCTGTTTAAGTCCAAGACTAACGGTGGTCGGGCGTACATACGAAAAATAGGTGATACACAATGAGCGATTATTTGTCTTTAGATATTGAAACAGGGAATTTTTCACATGAAATAGGTGGTTGGAAAAATACCCATATGTTTGAGCCTACAGTTGTAGCAACATGGGATGGTGATAACGGTACAGTGTATTGTAATGAATCACTTGGTATTGATAGTACAATCAAAGCATTACACCCTCGTACATTAGGTGATGACTTAGCAGAACATGTTGAAAAAGGCGGTCAAATCATTGGTCATAACATTAAGGCGTTTGACCTGCCTGTATTGCGTGATGCGCTTGATTGTTGGACAGCCAACGATTTAATGAAATCCGATTCCATTATTGATACACGAAACTTAGTGAGCAGTGCGGCACTACCCATTGGCCGAGTGGACACTTCACTCGGAATGCTTGTCAAACATACTTTTGACAGCAACAAATTAATGAACAGTGCCGATGCCCCTATTGCTTGGAGAGCAGGTAAGTATGATGAGGTTGCGAAGTATTGTTTAGACGATGCAAAATTGACATATGACTTATACCAATTTGGTAAAAGTAATGGTTATGTCAATTCTCGTAGCCTTGAAACTGGCGAAATAATGGAAATAAAAGTTGAATGGTGAAACATATGGCAGAAAAAGAAGGAGTAAATGGTAAGGCGCAAATACATAACATTAGGGCGGCAAAGACGGTTGCTGAAACAGTCAAGACGACGCTTGGCCCGATGGGTATGGATAAAATGATGGTAGATGGTGGTGGCAATGTTATCGTTACAAACGATGGTGCTACAATTCTTCGTGAATTAGATGTATCACATCCCGGCGGTAAGATGATTGCAGAAGTTGCCCGTACACAAGAATCGTTGTGTTATGATGGTACAACAAGTACAGTCGTGTTGGCTGGTCAATTACTTGGCAACAGTGAAATGTTGTTTGAAAAAGGATTGCACCCCAATGTCATTTGTCGTGGTTATCATGAAGCCGCACAGATGGCTGTTAAGTATCTTGTATCGGATATTGCACAAAGCAGTGATGAACGAGAGTCTTTGATTAAAGTCGCAAAGACGGCTATTACAGGAAAGACACTTGAGAGTGCGCTTGATGCAGTTGCAGAATTATGTGTATCAGCCGTTGAGAAGGCTGGTGATGCTGAGAGTGTTAAGGTAGTATCATTTCCCGGTGGTTCACTTGAAGATTCATACCTATACAATGGTGTGATTGTGAACAAGGACTATGTGCTTGAAGGTGATGATACATACACAAACATGCTTCTCATTAATTCGGGTCTTGAAACTGAAAAGAGTGAGGATAATATTCAAGTTCAATTAGATGTTAATTCATATCAAACATACAAAGGTGCAAGCAAGGCTGATTTGATTACGAGTGCAAAACATGTCGTAGCGGCGATGCCTAACGGTGGTGTTGTATTTGTACGGGATGGAGTGAGTGATATTGTTTGTTCACATCTCAAGAAGAGTAACATTATGGTTGTTCGTCGTGTACCCGAATCATCACTTCGTGCCATGAGCCGTATGGCTAACATTCCAATTGTTCAATATCCCGAAGAAATTGAATCGGCCAGCCAAGTTTTAATTACTCGTGAAAGAAAGAATGATGTTTGGTATTTGTTTGTTAGTAGTGAGAATGAAAGCAACGAAGCAACATTGGTGTTGCGTGGTGCTACATCTCATACGCTTGAAGAAGTTGAGCGTGGGTTTGATGATGCACTTGGTGTCGTATCACTTGTCATGCAAACCAAGCAATATGTTGTAGGTGGAGGGAATGCTTATGTGCGAATGGCCTCGCACTTGCGCCAGCACGCCGCTCAAATAGGCGGTAGAGCGCAGATGGCAATTGAGGCGTTTGCAGATGCATTGGAAATTGTACCCGCAACTATTGCTGAAAATGCAGGACATGACCCACTTGATACTATCCTTGCTATGCGACACGAGATTCTTCATGGTAATCTTACAGTTGGCCCAAATGTAACCGATGGCGGTGTCAAAGACTTGCTGGCTGATGGTGTCATTGAGCCTGTTGAGTTAGTGCGTCAAGCCGTACTTAGTGCTGGTGAAGTCACCAATGCCATTTTACGCATTGATGACATTGTAGCACGACGACCAGTACAATAGGTGATTTGATGCAGATTTGTTCTATCTGTAAAAAAGAATGTGATTATTTAATTGATGGTGATTTTTGTGGGGCGTGCTGGAACAAACCGACTAATGGATAGACTTAGACAAAAATGCAAAGTATGTGGTTGCAACGAAATACCACGACGAGTAAGTGGCCGTTTTGTTGATTATGATAACGAGCGTGTGTACTTACTACACTGTAGGCAATGCGGTTTCTTTTGGCTTGACCCATCCATACGCAAACTCAAACCGTATCGTTTGAAAACAATTTACCAACATCCTTCTATGTACGAAGAAGAGTAAATCACGGAATTGGGCCGGGTGTGTAAGCAGGATTATTTGCCCAAGCCGCTATTCTATCTAATGCCTCCGCTACTGTTGCTGGTGGTATTCCAGCCCAATGAAGCGGATTAGCGGCATAAACATCTACCGCCGCATCTGTTGTATCAGTTGTTGAGTATGCTTGGTCAGCCAAATTGCTTGCGGCAACGAGGTCGCCGTTTGCGTTAGCGACGAGAACATTGTTCGTCACTGCGGTTTGTCGGATAGTTCCATTCACTTCTAATTTTTGTGCTGGTGTATTTGTACCGATACCTACTTTGTCGGTACTTCCTTGACCAAAAATAAGGTTCGCATCAGTATCACCTTCAACCCTAAAATCAACCGCATCACCATTTTCATTAAAAATTGCCTCACCATAATGAACCATTTTTATGCTACCTGCATCTGCATAAAGACGGTAAGCGGTGGTTGGTGTACCGGGTATAAGAATTTGAAATTGCGTATTTGTTGCACTTGAATTAGCAGTTCTAAAAAGTCTAATTGTTTGGTTTCCTGTTCCCGTTGATTCAGCGTCTAAATCTAAAATAGTGGATTCATTAGCGGTGCTATCAAAAACTCTTACTGCCCCGTAATTATCTGCATATCCAATGATAGAAGTGTACCCACTTTGACCTACTTCTTGAATCCGAACTTCGGGATTAGATGCACCATAAACATGCAAGTCGGTTGAAGGACTGTTGGTATTAACCCCTACTCGGTCAGCCGATACATCAACAAAAAGCGTATCAGTATCAACGGCTAAGTCACCTACTACCGTGACCGCACCCGTTAAATCAAGTGTACCCTCACCCTCAACAGCGGCAATTGCATCAGCATTACTGTAAGCAGTTGCACCCGTAGCGATACCAGTGAGTTTTGTTTTTTCTGCATCTGTAAAGGCATTAGTGTCAGCGTTACTCTCGTATGCTATTTTAATTTCACCTGCTGTTTGGTCAGCAGTTGCACCTGCTTCTATTCCTGCTAACTTTGATATGTCAGCAGAAGTAGTGAACTTATTGGTTGTAGCCGTATCGCTAATATCATCAGCATCTAAAACTACAGCACCCGTTGCACTATTTACGCTTTGTACAGGTGCGGCGGCAGAAGCGGCGGCGGCATCGGTAAAACCTGCGTCGTTAGTGAGTTCGCTGATGTTGTCGCTTGCACGCATAACAGCATTAGAACCAATTTTCGGGCGATTAGATGCACCGCTGTCAAGCCATAATGTATTGGCGGCTACACCACCGGGATTAGCAACTTGAGGGTCAAGTTCAAGCCCTGTAGGGTCAATAAGGCCGGTGACATTTAATTTACCAGTAATTGTTAATTCAGCAGGGCTGGCTTGCCATGATAAATTAGCATCGCTGGTAAATCCACCAGCACCATCGGACAATTGAACAAGACCGCTTGCACCCGATGAAGCAGGGCTTACTGTTCCACTTACCATTATTTTCTTCCATGCACTACCATCGTAGGTGAACATTGTTGCTTCTGTTGCTACGACATTGGAGTTAAGTCCTGTACTGTCAAAAGTCACAGTGCTTCCACTTGGTACGCTTACAAACACGGTATAACCGGGTGGGAATGTACCACTTGGATTGAGGTTAATCGTGGTGGATGGGGTAAGAACAAAAATTTGATTACTCCCAAAAGTAAATGTTTGGTTTGATGAGGGTGATGATACATCAACATGCGTTGGGCCGAGTAAATGCGTATGCCGTGTATTAGCAGAATCATTTACTGAGTAATATAAATTTGCATCACCATCAGCATTGTATGATTGCCAAAGCGCACCAAGACGGCTACCTGCTAAATCACCTGTTTCACTATGTAAAGAATCAAGTGCGGTATGAGAATCAACTGCTGTTTTATTACCCACTATACCTGTTGTAACAGGGGTGAAATAAATTGGATTAGGTCGTACAAATACTCGCTTATCATTACTTTCAATAATATTCATTTTCATATCATTAGTATCTGTAGCATCATACTCAACACGAATGACCGCAAGCACAACACTTTGTTTTACACCTAATCCACTTTTTGGGTCACTAAGAAACGCTGATGGAGTTGTAGGGTATGTATTAGATGCAGTAGTAACTGGTGTACCAATTTCCCATGTAATACAATTATTTGTAGTATCTGTAGATGCATATACTACGATAAGTGCTTCTTCGCCCGTACTCAAATATGGTGCTGTAGGTGTACTGCGTACATGTGGACTTGCTGATTTAAATTCAACAAAAATTGAACTACCCGGCCCACCTGCAAATTCATAAACAACTCCATCAATTAGTACACTACCGCCAGTTATTCTTATTTTACTTCCAATAGTATCTTGCTCACATACACCCGGTAAATCTTCGGGAGTGTTACGATTACTGGCTGATGAGGCTGTATCTTCTTCAAGAATAATACCGTTACCATGAACACCCTCAAGCATGTTTGTAAGGGTGGGGCTGGTGATATGTTCACCATCTTCTAAACTGTCTGTAAATACTCCGCTACCTGCCATTGATGCTTGGTTAGCGGCTGTATGCCCCGATAATGGATTTCCTGTCATCATGCCACCTCAATTGCTATTTGAATTTTCAACTCATTAGAGTTGGATTTAGTAATTGGAGAAATTGTATATCGTGCTACAGGTGTATATTCTGTAGTGTCACGAAATTGAATGTACACTTCTTTTATTTTATCAGCAAAAGAAGTATCGTATGGTAACTTTACCTCAACCAAAAGTGAAGTATCATCAACAATTGTTACAGATGGGGTGAGGGAGATGGCGGGGCGACCTGCCGCACCATCATCAGTTGTGGCTGGTGTACCGTCAAAACCTAAGATGACTTCGTTAATATTGCTGGCAATAGTATCAAGCAAAAGTCGTCGCATATAGTCACTAACTGGCATATATGTTCCTCCTTTCTTTTGATTTGTTCGCACCAATTGGTAAGCCGTTTTTCCCAATCAGCCCTCTATTATGCGTTCCCTTCACACCACCGATAAGGTATGCTGTATTAAATACCCCTCTTTCTTTTACCACTGAAACAATCCGTAATTCAACTTTACCAAACAAAGCCAAATTCTGTTCTACCACTTGAACATATGTAGCAGGGTTATTATCGCTGGCACTAACAGTTGTACCTTCGTTAATTCCTTGTAGTACACCCTCAATACCAGCATCTAAATTAAGCATGGTAAGGTCACTCATGTTTCTCATAGGCATGTGTTTAACTTCTGTAACAACTTTCTGTTCACCACCGTAGTTCACTGTCATACCGGGTCGTAATGAAAGTAGATTCATATGACCAGCACTACTGATTGAGCCTTTTGTAAGTGAGCGTGACTTTAGCACTTGACGAGCAACACGACGAGCCGCATTAGTTGTACGGGCTGTATTGTCAATAATTGGTGAAGCATCTTCACGAACTTCCTCAACTTGTCCTTCTACATCATCAACCGTTACAATCACCAAATCGTTAAGGGCTAATGGTTGTCCTTGTATGGTTACACGGTTGGATATGTTTTCAATTGGATTATCTTGCTTTGAACCAAATCGTAAGTTCTTATCTACAAAGTAACTTGATTCGCTAAATGTTATTGGTATATACAATAGATTACCAAAGCGGTCAAGTAAGACCATACGGCTATCATGACGGCCTAAAAAGCGCAGGGCTGTGATAAGATTCATGTTGTTGAAATCTTGACCAACGAATCGCATACTGTGTTTGCGTGCTAATGAATTTGTGACATTCTTTGGTCGTGATATATTGATACTTGTCGCACCACTGTTAATTGATTCACCTAATCGTATAGCCAAATCTGTTGTACGCAATCCTACATCTATTGGTTGGCCGAGTTTAACT
>Ga0196905_1000220_pt1 | contig 22974 bp, 4 predicted proteins | sample CB_VirMetaG_3_FD_169098 | JGI IMG/M metagenome (GOLD analysis project Ga0196905, IMG submission 169098) | Freshwater to marine saline gradient viral communities from Chesapeake Bay - CB_1508_1S Viral MetaG (v3) (version 3) | ecosystem: Environmental > Aquatic > Marine > Coastal | place: USA... | reverse complement strand
GGTGTTCTGACGCCGCTAAGAGTATGCCCTCATTCGGTCTTAACGGAGATCTTATCTCGCAGCCTATGTGGGTTGCTGATAGCTACACACCGTATCGTCATACCGTCATGCACATCGACCCATCTGGCCGTGGTGCAGACGAGACAGCCGTATGCATTGCCTCCTTCGGGAATGGATACATCTGGGTACATGAGTTACTTGGCTTTGACGGTGGATATGAGGATGCTGTGCTTCAGAAGATTGTTCATCTTGCTTTAGAATATCCTCATCTTAATCTTATTAGATATGAGGAGAACTATGGCGACGGTATGTTTGGCTCTTTGATGAAGCCTCACATCGGTCGTCTAGCAGGCTCTCAGATTGGCCTAGAGGGCTACCGAGTCACGGGCATGAAGGAGAGCCGCATCATCAATACGTTGGAGCCTGTGATGGCTCAGCATCGTCTGGTGATGTCTAAGAGAGCTATCCGCCAAGAGGAGAACCAGAAGCAGATCACAAGGCTGTACGAGCGTCGTGGTGCTCTTAAGCATGATGACCGAGTAGATGTCTTAGCTGCATCGGTTCAATACTTTGAGGATACTCTTGGTATTGATGTAGATGATGTCATTGAAAAGAATGAACATGATCGACAGATGAAGATTATAAAAGAATGGGAGGATGACTCCCGTAGGGCTTTGTCACTGATTGGGGACAGAGCTTCTGGGGCTGTGCGTCTTAAGACTCTTAAGCCTCAGGAAATCAATCGTACCATCTTTGGACAAAGGAAACGCAAGTGGCCCTGAACGTTGTAACAGGAATCGGTCCTAGAGTTGGTTCTTCGTTTGTTATGCAGCAGTGCAAAGCAAACGGTTTGAAGGTACATGGGGATAAGTTTATGAATGGTATCCTGCCTAAGGAAGGTAATCCGGGTGGGTACTATGATGTCAATCCCTATTCAATTAGGAATATCAAAGATGGTGTAGCTAAGATCTGGCCTGTATCGCTAGGTAGCGTAGAGGTTCCCATATCTAAGCTTGTCATCCTAGAGCGAAAAGATAGAGAACAACAATATAAATCCATTGCTAAGCAAATGGAACGAGAGCCATTTAACTTTGCAGATTTGACTCCTGAGTTTATTACCAAGGCTGCAGAGGCATGGCTTAATCATTGGCTTCAAAGCCAAGACAATTTAATAGTACGGTCTTATTATACGGAAGATCTTGATGATTCCATAGACGAGATCGTATCCTTTTTAGGAGAATAACTATGGGTGTAATTGCTGCATTAGCTGTTGGCGGTTTAGCTGCTGGAGCTATGGGAGCTATTGGTCAAAACAAACAGGCTGAAGCGCAATATCTTGCCAATAAGATTGAAGTAGAGCGCGCTAACTTTCAGAATGCTTTACAAAACGATAAAAAGAATTTTGCGACTGCTAGGCAGAACGCACTTAGACGGTGGAATAATAGAAAGATTGAAGGGGCTGCGGTTCAAACATATGCGGATACTCTTCGTTCAAACCAAGAAGCTTTTCGTGTAAACTCTCAAAATGTAGCCCGTCAAATGATTTCTAGTTTTGCAACTATGGAAGCTAGAGCTACAGGCAAAAACTTAAGAGGCGGTATGCAAGAACGATTCAAAGCTTTAGCAAATGCAAACTTTGAAAAAGAACGTGGTATTGCTAGAGTTAATAAGTTTCGTGCAGATACTAATGCTAAGGCTGTATACGAAAATACCCTTAACCAAAGAGACCTATACTCTTACGGCGAGGCTTCAATCTATATGCCGGGTTCTACTGGTGTTCAACCTGGTGGACAGACATTAAACTTATTGTCTGGGATGCTTGGCGGAGCTATTAGTGGTGCTGGTGCTGGAGCCGCTGTTAACACATCTACTGGTGGTAAACTATCGCCTTTTACTAGACCTGAATGAGATATATTAATGCCTAGACAAGATACTAAACAAGCGCAACAGACAGAAGGCCGTGGTCGTGAACGAGACGCTTACGGTTTTCTTAAAAACTATCAAGAAGGGGGCATGGTCCAATACTCCCCTACTCAAGTAGATATTGTACAGGGCCAAGCTCAACTAGGTGATATTACCTTTGGGCGTGGAGCTAATCTTATTGGTGGCGCTAATGTCTCAGCTCAAATCGCAGACCTTATGTTTAAGGGATTGGAAGGAGCTGAGGTAGCTGCTAAAACAGTTCAAAGTGTTCGAGACACGCACGATAAAAGTGTAATAGAGCAAGAAGAAGAGAAGTTTTTAAAGTACAAAAAAGGCGAAGATTGGGCAAAGTTAACTGAAGGCGAAAAAGCTGCTTATGCTGCTACGCATTACGAGACCCTTGCTGGAAAGGTTTGGCAAACAGAAAATAGACTTGGATATGAGTCTAAAAGCCTAGAGCTTAAGTCTAGCATTGGTGAGTTAAACTTTGAACGAGATCGCGAAAACATTACGCTAAGTACTTTAGCTATTAAAGCATCTGATTTACCTATTGAACAGAAAGAAGCTTTACTAACTAAACAAATTGAGCAATGGAAGCAAGTTGTTGATCGTTATAAAGACGATCCTGTTTTATATCCAAAAGCAGTAGCAACTCTCTATGGTCTACAGATTGAAGACCACGCTCGAACCGCAGAAGCAATTAACAGAGCATTTGGTCCGTTAACAGAATTTAATGGATTAGTCGATAGTTGGCTTACAGATAAAGAAGATGATATCAGAAGCGGTACAATTAAAGATCCTTGGCTAGACTTTTATAGTTATGCTAGATCTAAAGGTTCTCCTATGACAGAGAACTTTGCTGATGAAGAATCCTTTGCTCAAGCATATGGATCTCGTCATGGTGAGTTGTTTGAAAATAGACTACGTACTGTTAAAAAATCTTTTGAGACTCGTAGTAAATCTTTAATCGTTGCGCAACTTAGTTCGGACCTTAATGATTTAACTACAAGTATTCAAATGACTTCTGGAGAACTTTCATTAGTTGACTTTACTGGCGAATTGGGCGTTATTGTTGATGGGCTTATTACGACAGATTCTACTGGACGTTTAGCTAATGATGCAATTGAAACTGTTTTAGCAACTGCAGTTCCTTTGTTTGTTGAACGTACTCCAGTGACAGGCCCCTATTCGTTAGATGAGCTTATTGATTTAACTTTAGAAAACGAAGTCGCTCCCTATTTAAGAACACTTGATTTTTTAAGTGTAGAAGAACAAAATACGTTACTGAATAATATTAAAACACAAGTACGCCGAGATTATCAAAAACCAGATAGTCGAGGAACTAGAGTAGATACACGTCTTAGTGCTGCTGGTATTGCTACTAGAACAAACTCTGATGGAGCTATTGACTCTATTTCTGTAAACCCTGTTACGGTAGTAGAGCAGTTACCGTTAGATACAGCTACGTCAGGGCAGTGGGAAGCCTACAGAGAACAGACAGATTCTACTTTTTTCTCTATGTCAGAAAGCTGGAGTCGTGCTCAAACTAATGCTTTTATGTCTCAGAATGCCGGTTTCTCAACAGAATTATCCTCATCTCTGGGATTGAGTCCTGATTTTGTGTTAGCCACCTTGATGCAAGTAGGAGCTGATTTTGATTATACGTCAGCTGACGAAGCTATGGGTGTTCTTGTTCCTTTGCTAGAAAGCAAAGGGGGCAAACTTACAGATGAGCAAAAATCTAAAGTTCGTTTGCTTATGACTAACGTTAAAGAGAGTGTTCCTGGTATGCTTATCCATACAATGCATGACGGTTTAAACAGTGATGATCCTTTTGCGTTAATTCGAACTAATCTTATCTCAAAAGCTAATGAATTTGTAGATGCTATTCGAAATCCTCAGATTAATACTACAGATTTAGTTGTTGATGAAAATGGAGTTTTGACTGTTAATGTAATCCCTACGCCAGAAGAATTGGTTGCTAAAGCAGCTTCTGAAGGCGATGTAAACGAGTGGATGCGATTAAGCGGGTATACTCCAACTCAATATACTTTTGGTACTATTCTAGATAATAGAGAAACAGAGCTTATAGCAAATAGTCTTATTGACGGTTTGAATAACTTCACAGCATCTTACTATTTAAATACACCTGATGGAGCGGCGCCAGATCCTGAAGTTATTAAAAAGGCTTTAACGTTTTTAGTCCCCGGATTAAACACAGATCAAAAGGATGCTATTACAAATCTTTGGATGGGTTCGTATTTACAAATTGTTACCGCACCTGAAGGCGACGAAGGAGCTGCTCGATTACAAGCAGCTATGGGAACCTTACAACGAAATGTTGGAAACGCCATTCAACGTACTTCGGCTAATCAGTTTGTATCTTTATATACCTTTAATACTAATGTTGATACAGGTTTAAAAACCATGTATCCAGAGTTAGCTTATCCTGAACAAGCGCAAGCTTTACAAGCTGCTTTAAGTGCTCCTGACAATAAATGGTATGAAAGACTTGAGTCTCTTATTGGTTCTGAAAACTCTTTGATGTATCTTAATTATCTTGAAGAAAATCTTGTTCAAGATGTTGGTATTCGTTCTTTGTACGGTTTTTTAACAAGCCATGGATTTACTTTAGGATTTTCTAGAGTAGGTAATAAGATTAACATCTCACCCGTTGAAAAAGATGACGTTGAAGCTAGTCGCGTTGCAATTTTCTCTATGGGTGAAAACGACATTGGATTAATTACACACCAAGATAAATCTTGGACTTACGATTTAGATACAGGAGAGGTAGGCGCTAGTCTACAAAAAACAATTGATGGTATCCATGTTGCGATGCAATATGGAGATCTTGATCAACGAGACGCTCTTGCATTAGAATCTTTGTTAAGGTTTGCGGGTAGTCAAAAAAATGGCGAGTTTCCTTTATTTGTTAATCAACTTGTTCGTGGCCTACAAGGAGAGCCTGTCCCAGCTGCTGCACTAGTAGGTCCTTATCCGTTTATGACAACGGAAGTAAGTTACGACCCTATTAGACCATTGTTTGGCAATAACGAAGATGCTTTCCAATTAGCTCGTCAACTGCTTGCTAGTAAAGTAAAAAGAAACGAACCCTTTTCAATTACAATGGAAGATCTTCAGATTATTGAAATGGAAATGAGGCGCAGGGCTTCCTCGTCTTCAGTTGAAGCAGATCAAAATGAATACTATCAAAGAAGTGAATTCACCTATCCGACTAATCTAACATACGATCGTACATATGTTAGTCCTACGTCAGGACAACGTGCTCATACACTGACTGTAAGCGGCAAAAATATAGAAGGCGAAGTCTTTACTGAAACTGGATTAAGTGAACTTTTTCCTTATATGTCTAGTGGTGTAAATCTAGATATATCTCCTTTTATTTCTGCAAGTGAAAAAAGACGACGCCAACACGAACGGGCTACAAGTCAAGCTCGAATTAGAGAAAGTGATTCAGTAGATCCCTATGGATATTCTGCACTAGGTCGTATTAATCCCGAAGATATGAGTATTGGTGGAGCATTGCGACGTTTCCAAGAAGATGGCCGGGTATACGCTGCTTTAATGCGTGAGGAGTATAAACCTATGCAAGAGTCTGGACGAAGATTTGCTGATGCGATGCGCGAGCAGTATAGACCTAGCCAAAAGTACGGACGACTTTTAGCTCTTTTTGCTAGAACGGCTACGGAGTCTATGAAAGAATCCGTAAGAGACTTTGATTTGACTGCGTTTGTTAACCAAAACATCGAGTCCTTTAGAGAATCTGGACAAGACTTAGCTGCTTCTATGCGCGAAGCTTCTAAATTTATGCAAGAGTACGGACAGGACTTTTCTGACTTTCTTAGAGAAGCATCTCAAATTGATTTTGTTGAATATCTAAAACAAAACAAAGAGTTTACTGGAACGTCAGGAGGTCGCTTAATTATTAGGATAGCAGAAGCTCTTTCTGAGATTCCAGAAGACCTTAGAGAAGGAGTCCAAAGAGCTAATCAAACTATTACTGAAGGTAATCGACAAGCTCTTGAATCCTATAGTGAAAGAGTATATAGAAACAATCAAGCATTTCGTAATTCGTTTGTAGTACAAGGATTGGCTGAATTACTTTATCCAGAACGAGAACGAGAAACGCCGTTCTTTAACCATTATTGGGAGCAAAGAGATTGGTCCGCTCCAGATCCAGCAGCGGTAAAAATGATGGATATAGCAACATTAAAAGCAAGTGCAGGCATGGAAAGTGAGCCTTCCTATGATGCTTATAATGGTGTCGAAGAGTTTTTACTATTTGACGCACGAACTGGATACGATCCTAGGGTGTTTGGTTTATCTCAAAAAGAAACAGCAATGTTATTAGATCTTAACGATAAAGATCTCCAAATGATGATTGAGTATTATAAGAAATATTCTATGTAATAAGCTTTGCCCCTTTAACTAGGGGCTTAGCTTTTCTATTTTCATTTCCCCCTACGAGGCAGGATATGTCGTTTATATTTAATTTACCCGATAGAGTTGCACCTACGCAACAAGACTTTGCAAATAGTAGATCTTTTGCTAGGTACTTAGATGCATCGTCATCTATGATTAAAACTCTTCGTGATGAAGAAGAGCGTTATAAAACTCGCGATTATATTGAACAAATGCAAACTTCGTTTGGAGATTACTTTTCAAAACTAAACGAAGCTGCTAAAGAACAGCCCGGTATTCTTAAGGCTGTCCTTAACGGAGAAGTTGATCCAACACAGCCTATAGCTGAAATGATTAACCGAGATTCTCGAACCGGCATGATTAAAAGCTGGCAAAATGCAAGTAAGGGCTGGGCAGACTTTAGTCAAGCTAATGCGGCATCAGATCCAGGTACTATGTTTGGTTATAGCGGTAGAGCATTAGGTGCTCAGTTTGCTGGTTCTAATGCTTTAATTTCAAGCAGAATGGATCAGTTTTCGCCTGAAGCTTTAAACCTAATTGATCAATCATTGGCTCCTTTTAAAGCCGCTGGTATTGGATTTGAATCCGATGACTGGGGCGGTTTGGGAGCTATTGGAGACACTGTAGTTGGACTAGGAGCGCAAATTGTAGGCGATCCTTATCAAGGAGCTAGGCTATTAGCGCCAGGTGGAGAACTTTGGTATACTTATACCCAAGGAGATCCTGCTTGGAAAGCTAATCCTGAAGCCCGTAAAGAAATTGCTTCAGTTATTTTCAGTGGCCCTCAAGGTGAGACTCTTCGTTCTTTAGGTATGACTGAAGAAGATATAACTGAAGCCCCGTCTTTGGCTGCTGCTATGGTAAAAGCTAATGTGCGTGTTTTAGATTACCAAAGCGGCGTAGCTTTGGCAAATTCTAGTACAAGTAGAGTTGTTCTTGAAGAGATGTGGGATATGGTTAAAGCTATGCCCTCTGATCCAGACACTGCTTTTGAGATGCTTGCTACTGTTGCGATTGGCGTTGCTACAGGTGGTGTTGGATTCGCAGCAGGCGGTGCTCGAATGGTTCAAGCACGATTGGCAAAGGCAGGTTATAAAGCCTTTGAACGTGTGGGCGAGGTTAATCGCGCTATTGCTAGACTAAGTTCTGCTGCTGGACGAGTTGCAGGTGGTTTAGAAACTACTGCTAGGTCATTACAAGCAGCGCGTAAGGTTATGACTCCTACGACTTGGGGCGAAGAACTTGTTCTTCCAACCATTCGTAACTATCGTTATTTGACGCAGAGTATTGCAACAGATACTGCCGAAGGTCTAGCTATTAAAGAACTTACCAATGGTAGTATTTATGGCATTGCTATGCGTAATGCTTTATTTGATACTACAACAGAAACTACCTTATCCGGTCTTGCTGCTAACATGGTAGATGGCGCTATTGGTGAAATGCTAGCATATGCAGCTACCCGAGATGAAGAAACTGATTTTGCTAAGTTTATTTATGGCGATGATATTGATACATCTCCATATCAATTTACAATGTCAATGATGTTAGAGCAGATGGGTTATGGTGCTTTTTATGGAGCAATCCTTGGACAGTCCATTAAGACTGCTACAGCAATTCTAACGTCTCCCGCTAAGATGGCTAGCCAAGCATATGCCCTATCTAACTATCAGAACATGATAGATAATATTAAAAAGGGCAGAGAGCTTAGACGACAAGGTTATGTTCAATCTACTCTACTAGATCTCGCATCTGGTGGTATTAGATCTCGGTATGTAGTTTTAGAAAACTTTAAATCTGGTGCTATTTCTAGAGGTTTAGTTGATCCCAGTGATGCTAAAGCTATGGCAAACCTAGAGAGGGTTGTGGATATTGCTATTGCATCGGGTGTAGATGTTTCATCTATTATTCATAAAGCACAGGGCGATCCAGTTAAATTTGCTAAGCTTGTTAAAAAGCATTCGCGTACTAACAAGTCAAGAGCGAAACGTAAAGCACGTGAGCGCGCACAAGCGCAGTTAAACACAAAAGAAAATGCTGAAAAGTTAACGGCTGTACATAAGCTTAATACTGAACGAGTATCTCAGATGGCTGAAGATAATGTCGGTATTGATAAGGTAGATAATGTACAGGCTCTTGATAAAGCAATTGAAACAGCAGAGACTCCAGAACAAAAAGCATTCCTTGAAGAGGTTAAAGAAAAAGCTACTGCAGCTTCTGATTTAACTGCGGAAATGGGTGCAGCTATTATTGTTGATCTAGATGACTTTGATCTTTTAGATCCAGATACACAAGGTACAATTGTTAACACAACCTTGACTAATCTTGGGTTGAATCCAACTGAAACGTCTATTACGCGAACTCCTGAGTCCGATGCTCAGGCAAGAGCTGAGGCTGAAGAAAAAGCGGCAGCGGCTACTCAAGAAAAGATTTCTCAGTTAGATAAAATCGATGTTGATTCTAGACGAGCTATTTTAGAAAACCCCGCCCGAACTAAAGGACAGAAGACTGGATTCACTGTAGCTGAATTAAAAGAAAAGGCTAAAGGTCTAGGAATTACTTTTGGTAAGGGTAAAGATCTTCCTGCAAAAGCTACACGACAACAGATTGTTGATGCCATTATTGCTAAGTATGAGCAACAAAATGCTGATGCTGAACTAGGTGTAACTGTTGAAGTAGATGAGCGTGAAGTATCTAAGAGATCTCTTGAACTAGCTTTAGCTAGCAAGATTAAAGAAGCTAACAATGTTAATAATGTTTTAGCCAGTGTTACTGATATTGATGATGCTCAAGCTCTGGTTACAAACCCAGGTGCCCAAGCTCTTGATATCTATGAATCAGGAACCAAAGCTCTAACATCTGGTTTACACGCTGCTCTTGCAAATGCTGATGTGGATGCAAGAAACCCAGGAGCTTTGTATAAGCCAAGAGAGTTTGCTGCTGAGGTACAAAAACGATATGATAAGCTTAAGGGAGCGATTGATAAACTTCCTCAAGATGTAAAAGAAAAAATTAAGGCAAGGGTTTCTGTATATAGAAATCCAGATGGCTCAATTAAACCAAAGATGACTCAAATTATTACCATGGATCTGTTTAATAACTATGGTATTAATGTGGGTGTTGGTTTAGAAGAAGCTGCGTCTGCTGGCGAGTTTTATTTAAAGGCAGATCAGCTTGTTACCTTATACGAGCAGATTTCATATATTAAAGCTCTTGACGAAGTTGATACATCTAAGTTATCAACAGACGAAAAGCTGTTAATCGGTGACCACGAACAACATGCTATCTTAGCTAAAAACATTGTTGGTGGTATTCGTCAATTAACTAAGGATAGAGCAAGGCGAGGCGAACCGAGTGATTATGTTCCGCTTAACGAGCTTTTAAAGTATTGGCCAGAGGGTTATCATAACTTACTTCACTCTGCTTTTGGAGATGCTGAAGCAATTGATTACGGTAATGGCGGTGAAATTCTATTCCACTTACCGTTGTTAACCATGATGGCAGAAGAACGTTTAGCTCGAAGTGCTGAAGATCTAGGCTTTAAGGAACAGTTTAAACAAGAAGTCGGTAAGAGACTTGCAAAGATTGATGCTCTATTAAGAAGCGATACCGATGGTCGTATTCGCAATAAACTTATTAAACACCGTAATAGAGCCATGGTTGAACTTACAGCTTCACGTTTTATTCGCGAAGAATCTAGTATTTCAGGATGGCATCGTGAACGTGTAGATGCGGTTATTGAAAAAGATTTTGATGGCGATATTAAAACATACCTTCGTACTCAAGAAAATGCTTTTGTTCTTGGTGTGTTAGATGCATTAATGGATCTACCTAAAGATTCTCTCGCTATTACTAATTTAGGAAAACGAATTGGTATTTCAGGTCTTCTTCAACGATCTAGTTTGCAAACGCCCGGTACAAAGAATGTACATGAAAATCCAGAAGCCGTAGCACTTGCAATGAAGGTTGCCGCTTGGGCGCAAAGTAAAGCTCCCGGTATTTTTGGTGAGCTTGATCCTAAGGATAAGTACTCAGGAGTTTCTAACTTATGGAACGGCAACGTTGATTCTGCAGACGGCTATACGGTAGGCCGCGCTCTTATCGAGGCTGTAAGCGGATTCAGATCGCTGGGTACATCAGAAGGTGTCGAGATTGCTGGAGATGCTTTAGCAGACTCTACAAGAGGATATCTTGGTCATATGTCTAATAGAGCTTGGTTTAAAGCTTTTGAACAATATGTCCAAGATAAAACAAATGAATATATTCTATTTGATGAAAAGGGTAATCGTCGTCTGTACACAAACGAAGACATTGAAAGTCGGTTAAAGTACTACGATGAAATTGAGCAACTCATCGAAGATGAAAACTGGGAAGAACTGGAACTAAGATTGCAAGATACTCAGTATAGTGCCGATCTTAAGAAAGGCATTGCTCCCCAGCAAGTAATTAAAGATCTTAGTGATCACATTAAGGGGTTTAGAAAAACCTATGAAGAGCGTGTTCAATTCGTTCTTACAACTCCGTCTGCTGTTATCCATACGCTTCACGATCAAGCCGCATCAATGCATAACGCAGCTGCAGCATTCCACATCTTTGGTAACCTTCCAACGGTAGGTACATTAAGAGCGCCTTCGGCATTAGTCAATGCTATTGGCGATACTGGGCTAAAGACAGCTGTTGTTAATCCCGGTTCTTTTAAAGATGCTTGGGCTGTTAAGTCGAGTCGTATGTGGGGTACAGCTAAAGGAATGGCTAAGTTTGCAAGAGCTGCCGGTCGATTACATCTTGGCAAAGTTCTTGATGAGCTAGGTGACGATGTCTTTAAATTCTTTGAAGCGGTGCATAGCCTTAAAGATTTAGAGATTGAAATTATAGACGGTAAAGTTAAAATCTTAAATGATGAAGACGCATCGGCTCAGGCTGTTACTGTTGCTCAATCTATCTACGATGACTTCTATGCTACAAGAGTTCAAGAACAAATCATCTTTGAAACGACTAGACTTCCTAAAATTAAAGAGGAACTTATTGTATTAGAAGCGAAGAAACCAAAAACAGAAAAAGACAAAAAACGTCATGCTCAGTTAAAACGCCAAGAAGAACGCGCTAAAAAGTTTGCTGAAATTGTCGTTACAATCGAAGATGGCGTTACTAAAGTCTCTAATGTTCCAGAAGGTCTAAAGATTCCTGGTTTAGATCAGATGAGGTTTAAACAATTCTTACAAGCAGAAGAATCAAATCTTCGTACTATTGGTGGAGGCGATGAGTCCGCCGCTGCTCTTGCTAGATATCTAGAGCAATTTACAGACGAAAAAGGCGAAGATAAATACTCAATGGTCGGCATTGAGACAATGCGTAAACTCAAAGAACGTGGGCAAAAGGGCTGGACTATTCTCTTTAAAGCAGCTGGAATCGAAAACGATACTACTAGCTTAAAGGCTCTTAATAATCCAGTTGCCACTTTCCTACGAAATGAAATCTTTAAACCGCCTGTTATGACCACCGTATATTCAGCGGGTCGTAAGGCTTTCCGTGGAAACATGAGACGAGCTTTAAAACAGTTTATTGAAGAAGAGATTTCAAATATTGCTGATCCTAAAGAACGAGCTGCTCTTAAAGCAGATCTACCTGATATGATTACGTCAGTTGTAGATGTTCTTGCTGGAAAAGGCAATGAACCAGGTACTATTAAAGATGTTCTTGGTTTACCCGGTACAGGTGAGTTATTAGAACTACTTTCACAAAAGAACGATATTATTGTTTCGTTACCAGATGCTACTGGAGGTATGAAGCCTTTTACAATTACCCCAGAAATGGTAGTTGATCCAACATTGCTTTCAGTCGGCACTGAAACAATTGACGCAGCTGATTATCGAGCTGCTGTCCTTAAGGTAGGTGAAAGATACTTCGGTAGTGATGTATCCTTAGCTACAGCTTTGTGGACTGTTAAACTTGAAAGTATGGAAGCAACAGGAGAGATTAGCCGTGCAGCTAAACTAGCTGCTATTGAACGTATGCATATGTTCAATCAAGAAGCGTTGCAATTAGCTGCTCAAGAACAAATCTCTTTTGATGAAGCATTAAACCGCGTAGCTAAACCCGTAAGTTCCTATCTTATGTCTATGGAACTTATGAATAAAGTGGCTTATACGCCACATGCGCCAAACATTGCTAAGTATTTAAACGAATTAGGTTTAACAGAAGATGATCTAGACTCGCTTACAAGAGCGCATGTTAAGTTTAACACCCCGTTCTTTATGAGAAACAGAAGCTCCACAGGTAGAGCTTTTAAGGTTACTGATGCTGCTGCTGGTAACCGACCTCTTCAAAGTGAAAGCAGTACCGAAGAGACAATCGGTATTGGCGATGAGCAACTAGGTACAAGAAACATTGCGGATAGTTTTGCATCTATCGTTAAAACCGAAGACTCAGAAGCTCAAATCAGGACCGCTATTCTTCAAGACATGGAGATGGAACTAGGCGGTATCATTAAACCACAGGGATTTAAAGATCCTACTGGATCGGAGTTTGTAGAAGCTACAAAATCTTATGGGGTTTCAGCTGAAGGTCAAAAGTCTCAAAATAAGAGACTTGCTCTGTACCGAGGTATTGATGAAAGAATTGCTGCTTTTAAAAAGCGTATTCAAAGTAACGAAGAGTTAAGTACTGAAGATACCTTTAAGTATGGTATGTTGGTTGAAATTAAGAAAATGTTAGTTACTAGAGATGAGCGAGGTCAATCCTCAGAATCTTTAGATCGTAACTTCCTTCCGTCAACCATTCGTCCAGAACGTCGTTTTACTTCTCCAGATGCTGCTAATGTTCGTTATGTAGCAAACAAGGGAATTAAAGAAAACGATACTTCTAAAGGTAAGCGTGTCTCTCCAACTCAATTAGGTGTTCCTGCACTACAAGAGTTGTATACTGTTTTAAACAACAGAACATTACAACAACGTACTGCTGATAGAACAGCAATTGAAAATCTTGGAAACGGCCAAGCTACGTTCTCTACGTCAGAAATGACGACTCCTTCTCCAATTCCAAATCAATACGTTGCAGGTATTGATAAAGCGGATGTCTCGTTTACAGATAGGGATCTACTTTCTGGATTAGCTCCATTAAACGCAAGATCTGATCTTGAACTTGATGCAGAACTTGAGGGAGAACTGGAACAAGCTTCTGAATTACTTAACGATCCTACTCTTACTGATGATCAAAAGATTGCAGCTTTGCGATCTTTAAAGATGAATATGCGTGCATTAGAGTTAACGAGTCGTACTCTTAGTAAACGAGTTCGATCTGATCCAGGTAGAGCTGCAGCTGCTCGTAAGAGACTTAGTGGACAAATGATTCAGTCTATGAATCTTACGGTAGGCGGTTTGTCGCAAACTGAAGATGTTGGAACTCGTAATATGTTTGTTCTAGATAGAGGACGAGTTGCTCCCGGTAGACGAAGTAATAACCAAAGACTTCGGACTTTTGGTGAGCTATTCCCCAACTATGCTATGCAAAACAAGATTAATAATCTAGTTGGTCTAGCTGTTGGTCCTGTTGAAGCCACAAACATCCATGTTAAGGGTGGACATAATCTTATTCCTAAACTAACCTCTAGAGGTCCAATCTCTGTCTTCTTCCATGACTTTATGTTAATTGGCGGTGCTTCAAGAGAGTTTACCGCTAAAGCATATGTAGCTATGTTTATGGACAGCGATATTAAAGATCCTAAAGAGTTTGTTCGTCATATCAACGAGCGTGGATTTATGAACGCATACGTTGAATGGAACAATAAAAAGTTTGGTGTTGATGAAAATATTGATGATAGCAAAGTTGCACATCAACAATACATGGAACGTCAACAAGAGAAAGTAGAGTTTTGGAATCAAATGGAAGACTTTGAGGATGGAAACTTAGAAAACCATCCTGAATTCCAAGAAGCATTTAACACATTCTATCAAAACTTATTTGAGGAAATGGGAACAGCTTTTCCTTCTCTTCCAAAAATTAAACTTGATGAAGATGCTCAAATTATGTTTTATGGGATTGCGGAGTCTTTAGAAGATCCTGAATACAAAGCATGGTTCTTTGATGCTTTAGGTTTAGATCCTGATGAGTATACAAACCTTGATGTAGCATTAGCATTTGCAGCTACTAGGTCAGATATCGAAAACAACTTTTTTGAGCCTGTACAGAATCTTACAAAAGTTGATGGTGAAATTGTAGCTGTTAATACAACTTTCGGTGCTATTTACAATAGTGTTGAAATTAGTGATACAACAGTAGACAGCAGAGCCAGACCTACATTCACAACAATGCAGATGCTTCATATGGCTAATCTCACTAAGAATGCTGAGATTGTTCATAAGTTAATGACAGCAGCTATGTTTGGCGTTGATATTGATCTTGATTTGACCATGAGTCAAAATCTCCGTGAAAAGAGTGATGCGTTTGATTTACCTACAAAACCAATTCATGGTTTTGCTCGTACGCCATTAAACGAAGAAGGTGCTACAAAACTTAGAGTAAAAGCTAACACTGATCAAGGTTTTGATCCTGAGTTAGCTGGTAAAGCTTTCCTAGCCGCTTTCTCAGATAGCTCTTCTCTTGATGGTCTAAAAGCATACGATGTTGGCGTTGCTCATACGCTTCTTGCGTTTGGACTTGCAGATGCTGATGGAACAATTCATTCAGAAGCTGATTTATTTATGTCAGAGCATGTTCCATTTGAAGAAGGAATTTCTAAAGAGGGAGATCTTCGTCAAGCTATTGTTGCTGTATCTGAAGCACTCAGTGAACAAAAGGAACAGATTGACGAAGTAGCAACAGCCAGAGCTATGGAAAACTCAGCTGTTGATGGGATTGATGTTGATGACGACGACTTTGAGCTGATGGATCTTGACGCTCAACGGACTAAGTTACAACAAAAAGAAACTACAATACCTTCTATTGTAGAAGAAAAACCTAGAGCTGAGCAAGTTGCGGAAAAAATTGAAACTCCTGTTACTACAGTTTCTAAAGGTGAATACCAATCCTATAAAGATCGTCTAAAAGCTACAGCTCCTACTGAGCTTCCTGCTCCTCGAACTGAAAACCAACGAATGTTAGGTACAGACTTTATTAACAAAGCTGAAGAAGCTGGCATTAAGTTTGTAGAATACGAGATTGGCAGAAAGGAAAAAATTAAAGTAAAGCTTTCTGATTACGATGATCGTTATTTAGTTCTTGTTGAAGTAAACGGGATTAAGGTTCCATTTTACGTTTCAACCGGACAAGGAGGAAAAAAAGGAGTTCCATCTGGACGCTGGTATCCTATTTTTGGTATTGGAGATAGGGGATGGTTAAACAAAACCAACGATGCTGAAATTGTAGGTTTTTATGGATCGCCTGAGTTAAAACAAGTAGCAGAAACGTTAGATAGTATTACTGGCGATAATAAACCAAGCTTTCCCGACCCTACGTTTGGTAATGTACAACCGGGTGAAGTGCTCTATTTTAAAAGCTGGGATATCGAAACGTTTAACCAAACAGCCGGTTTAACAAAAGAAAATAACCTACAACCAGTAAACAATGGAGATTTTACTTCAGAGAATCCAACAAAGAATATTAAACGAAATATTGACATTATTGTAAATAGAATTGCTGGCGTTGATTTAATTCTAGACGCAGATGGAAACTATGCTTATAGAACACCGCCTAAGCCCGTTGAAGAACCCGAGCTTACTGGAGAGATGCTTGATCTTTCTAATGAAACTCAACGTCAAGCTCAACTTCAAAAGGCACTAGAAAATGTTAAAAAGCGTCAAAGCCAATCTCCTCCACCCGAGGCAACAGAAGGAAGTATTCCTGATGATGTGACTCAACCCACTGTTACACCCGAAGAGGATCCAGTTATTGCTGCGGTTAAACAACGCAATGCTTCAAGAACTCTACATTCAGGTGGCGCAATTGGAGCAGATACAACGTGGCAAACTATTGGCGCTGAATTTGGTTTTACAGTACAAGCTCATAGTTTTAAAGGTCATAGTAGAACCGCAGAAACTACTGCTGAGATGGTTGTTGAGCATACTCCTGAAGAGCTTAAAGCAGCTGATGAAGCTGTTGAAAAAGCTAGGGTAGCTTTAAAACGAAGACCTACAGATCGTCCTTATGTAAAAAATCTTTTTAGACGAAACTACTATCAGGTAGTAGACTCCGATCAGATTCTTGCTATAGGGTCTTTACAAAATGGTGGCGGCGGTAGACTTGTTAATGGCGGTACTGGATATGCTGTAGAGATGGCTTTACAAATGGGTAAGCCTGTTTATCTATGGGATACAACCAGTGGCGGCTGGATGGTCTTTAGTAAGTCTCAAAATAAATTCATTGATGCTGAGCAACCTCCTGTTCTTACCGAATCGTTTGCTGGTATTGGCACTAGGGATCTTTCTCCAGAAAAAGCCCAAGCTGCTAAAGAAGCTATGCGTAAACTCTTTGAACAGGATATGGAACAACAGATTAACGCTGAGATTGAAGGCGAACCTGTTGATCCTGCTGAAAAGCCTAAAGTTTCTTTAACCGAGGCAATCCAACAAGTCCAACAAGTTGGCGAAGAAGCTGGTAAAGCTCCTCGTATTAATCCTAACGAAACAACAGCTAAAGTTGCTACTCCTGTTTTTAAAGATGAAAAAAGTCGTCTTGCTTGGATTAAAGCTAGAATAGAGGATATGCAGAAATCTGGCGTAACTTTACCTACATATGCGGACATGCCTAGCGAAGTAAAAAAATATATCAACAGTGACAAAGTAGATACAGAAATACCTGCTTATTTACTAGCTAAACCATATCAAGTTCCTAGGGTTGAATCAGATAGTCAAGATCCTCTTTTACCAGCGGATGGTGAAGACTGGCCTAAACTTGATACAGACGCTATTATCGCTAATTTAACAGAAAAAGTCTCAGTTCTAAAAACATATCCACGTACAAAATCAATGGATAGTTTGATATCGTCGTTACAACGGTATATTACATATCGTACATCTATACAGGCTTCTTCTAATATTGGCGTTGGTGAAGTACAAGAAAAAGCGGGTTCAAAGAGAATTAAACTTTATGAACTAAATAGAGAACTTCCGCTATATGGGATAACTATTGGTGAAATAACTAATGCCATTATTGAAGATAGAATGCTTGAAGCAAGGTTTAATCAAACCAAACACTTCACTGAAGTAGTAGAGCTTGTATCTTCTGATATTAGAAAACCAGTCTCTAAAGCTGAGGTTCCTAAAACTTCAACTTCTGTAAAACCTGTAACCAAACAAGAGTTAACTGAATCAAAGAACGCTGATAAGCGGTTATTGATTACAAGAGTTACTGAAAGTGGTACTCCTGAAGGACAATCCTTTAGAATTATTTTAGCTAATATGTCTAAAACTAATCCCGGAGTTGCCAACCTTCTTAAGTTGTTTGATGTTTTAACAGGTCGAGAAGGAGACCTTAAACAAAGAGTTTCTGATTTTGAAGCAATGCAGTTAGTTCAGTTAGCTGCTGTTGATCCAGAGTTTGCTTCGTTACTTTTTGGTGGTAACGTTGAGTTTAAAAAGGGAGGCGAAGTTTCTACCGCTCTTAGTCAACATTCAGGTTCTTTAATTAGAACTATGAATGGCGTTGAAGAAGTTGCCAAACTTCTTAATCAAGGTAATATCCCAGCAGCTCTATCTCTTGTTATCCATGAAATGCAAGAAAGCACTCATGTGGTTTCAGAGTTCTTATCTGCTGAAGATAAGCAAAGAGCAAGTGGAGATACTCGATCAAGAAGGTTAACATTTATTCGAGACTTCCTTACCCCTGAAGGTATTGCTAATTTAGAATCTTTTATTAAGACACTAGGTATTGGCAATGAACGTATTAAAGCAAACATCAAGCGATTAAAAGAACTTCAAAAGAAGTACAATGTAACTATTGAGTCCACTAAAGGTCAGGCAGGTTATACGCTTGTTAACCAAATTGCTAAAGCAGAAGCAGATTTTGAAATGCTTTCTAGAGAAGCTTTTACTCATGTAGTAACAGCTATGCTTTTAATTAAGTCGTCTAAGATGCAAGATACTGCTTTGGTTAAACAGCAATCGCCTGAACTTAAGTCACTTATTAAAACCGCTGCTGAAAAAGTCTATAGCGTTATAAAAAAGATTCAAGAACTTACCGCTATGATTGGTAAGCCTATTCTTAAAGCGACAGATAACAAAGTTAGTGTCTGGGGTTGGATGGATCCAACTGAAGGCCAATACTTTGAAAAGCAGTGGGATATTGCAAAACGTATGGCGCATAAAGCAGGACGTGTTTATGAGCTTTCAGATCAAGAGAAGTTTAAAGCCGGTAACGGAACAGACGGAGTATTCCGTACCGTATACTTAGGCGGTGAACTTCCTGATACACCTGATGCAAAGTCATTGCGCGAAGAGCTCGCTAAAGTACAAGAAGAGATTAATTCATCTACAACTTCTTTATCTAAGAGACAACTTTTAATGGTAAAGAAAAGATCTATTATCAATAAACTTGATGCTTTAGCTTTTGAGGTTAATAACCCAGAGAATCAAGCACGCTTTGATCGTTTAACGGTTGAAGCAAGTCATGAGCACTTACCGGGTATTATTGATCCTCGACTATTAGAAGACTCAGACAGGGAGTTTGTAGAGAACTTCTTAGCTGAGAGAGCGTTACGAGCTTTTGGAGCAGAGCAACTATCAAGAGGGTCTAGAGCTTTGTCGGCAGCTGCAACAGCGTTAGCTTCAGCTCAAGCTGTGACAGCCTTACCTGGCTCGCCTTTTGATGATATTCGAGCGTTGCTTGTTGCTGGTAACCCAGCTGCGGGTAATGCAACTAAAGCATTACCGGGATGGATTCCTCAACAACATCTTGCTGATCTTATGTCTAGAGATCTTCAACAGTTCTTTGGACATATGGGTGCTTATCATAAATTCTTTAATAAGCATTTGAACAGTAAAGACGAAACAACTAGAACCACTGCTCTGAATATCCAACGAGATATCTATCTTGCTATTCAAGAAAAGGATCCTAAGAAACGAGAAGCAAGGATTAATGCTTTGCCGTTGGCTTCTTTGTCTAAGAGTGGAAGAGAGATTCAAAGGCTTAAGCAAGATCTTCAAAACTTAGGTGAGTTCTTAGTAGGAGATAACGGCCTTATTGTTCGTTTGGCTGAGCAAGGATATCGTGCCGGTATCTTCTCGGCAAAGGAACGAGACCTTATTAAACGAGGTCGGCATCTTCCATTCCTTTTATCACCAGAAGTCGCAAACAATGTTGCTAGTCAAAAAAACTTAGTAGACAATTTACGAACTCATGGTGTTAAAGAAATGAAGGCGCGTTTTGATGGCGGAGGTAACAAACCGTTTGTTAATGCTCAGACTCTTCGTGGCGTTGGTGCTGTTATTACAGAACCAATTGGACCAGCTGCTCGGCAGCAGTTCTTAGATATGCCAGATGACCTTCGAGTAGCTTTAGTAGATCTTGCGGATTCAATTGATCCTGAAAGACGCCCAGCCCATTGGACAACTATGGAAGATTGGGAAAGAGCTACATGGGGTAGTCATATGTATATGGATGAGTTAGTTAGAAAAGAAACACCTAGTGTATCTCTTTTAAAGACTAATCCTATTCTACGGTATTATAGAGAAGGTTTAGAAAACGACGCCGAGTTTGAGTGGAATGCAGAACGAGATCCAAACACTGGTAGACTTGTACCAGATGGACGTACCCGAGCTGCTATTGAATATGACAAATGGCAGAAGAGTACTAAGTATGATATTACAACACCAGATCGAAAGATGGGCTTATTAGGCAATGAGGCTTTAAAGAGAACTCAACAAATGAGCCGTACTGGTCTGTTGACTCCAGCTGATCCTATCTTTGGGTATTGGTATAAGTTCTTTGATCAAAAAGATCCTTCTACTAAACAACCCTTGTTTGAGATCAGAGATTCACAGAACTACGATCTGTTTGCTGTTGTTGGTGGCATGTTCCGTGGTAAGATTGGAGATTCATTTGGTACATCTGTACAACAAGTATCACTTGGTATGCAGGGTATGAACTATGAATCTTTAATTCGTTATCTAGAAACAAAGCTTAGAAGAGATGATGCAATGTTCATGGTTAATGGAGAACTTCGTGTTCTTACAAAGCTTGAACAAGATTTGTTTAAACAACAGCTTCAATATCTAAGGGATCAGAATGATACCTTGTTTATGCGTAAGCCGCAGGGAGTAGAACCAACGGATAACATGGGTAAAGCTATCTATGCCGTTTCCTCTCTAGGTATTACATTAGCATCAGCAGGTAACTGGACAACTTCTGTTGTAGCAGAATTTGCTTCTGGTCTAGGACGAAGTGTTAAGAGTTTTATCACAGGTGACTTTAAAGCTATCTTTGATTATCTCCAAATGATTAGCCCAGCTAAGAGACAGAAGGTTTTAGAAACTATCAACGCTCACGAATTCTTAATGCATCACTTAGGTGTTGTTACGAAAATGGGTGATATGAGCTATGATGTTCTTACTGGCGAGTTTCAGGAGAATAACCAAAATAGATTAATGCACGGGTTTGACCAAGTAAACCACACCTTACGAGCAATTGCTACGTATGGGTTTACGACAGCAAACCAGATGACTCGATATGTGTCTACAATTCAAGGAATCCGCAAAGTCCGAAGATATCAACAAGATGGACGGTTTGTACGCTTAGGCGAACTTATTGACGGTCTTTCTGGTGAGGTTACTATTAAGGAACTTCGTACTATTGCAAGACAAGCGGGTATCCCAATTGATCTTGTGTCTAATCTTTACTATAGCGGTAATACCACTAAAGAATCCTTTGTAGCTATTGATAACGCCATTGCCAAGTATTTGACAAATGAAGGCTTTAACTATGATGCTTTCCATGAGGATGTTCTTAGTGGATCCGGTTATGTAGATGAGACAAATGCAAAGAAAGCTATGGCGTCTGTTGTTGCTATTATTAATGAACAAAATAGAAGGAACAACTTTGATCCTACCTTTGGTAATCGACAAGTTCCTAAGAAACTGCTAGAACGGCTTACAGCTGCTCTGGGACAGTTCCCTATTCTGGCATTTACAAGAGCGAGACAGATGACAATCCAAGGCGGTCTTGCTGGTTTGATTGGGTTTATTGTTCCCTTGTTTATTGGTGAAATGGTGTATTCTTCCTTAATGCAAGTAGCTAGGGGAGAAGAACCAGAGGAAGTGTACGAACGTTGGTCCAATGATCCAACAGGTGCTGCCTTAAGTATTCTAGAGAATCTACCTATTCTGGGACGTTTACAGCCTATGCAAACTTTGCTTGCTCAAGTGGCTGTGCGGATGGGCCAGTCTCTACATAATCCAGACATGTTAGCTGGTTACAAGAGACAGAGCTTTATCCGCTCAGCGGTAAACATTCCCGGTTTAGATATGATGGCCATGGCTATGCAACGACTCAGCAGAGCCATTGAAGATCTCATGACTGGAGATTATCAGTCAGGAGTCACGAACCTCATGAAGATTGGTCCAATGCCTTTTAAACCATTATTGTTAATGGGACTAAATCAGGCGTTTTCTACCGATCCTTTGGTCTCTAATACAACTGGTGGATCTGGTGTTCCTACCTCTACGTTCTTTAGAGGTCGGCAAATGCCGTTTGATGAATACGCTAAATATAGGCAAGGTTATCGTGGTCAGGTAGCAGGATCTCCTACACAAGCTCCAGAAGCCCCTACAATGGCTCCTGAGGGCTTAGGAGTACCTGAAGCTACCCAGACCCCTCCTGAACGTCAAACGCCTCAGGAAGGCACGGAAGAGCTTCCTAAAACTCCTTTCCCAACTAAACATCCAATGGTACAAAACCCAGATGGTAGTTATAGTAATATTGTAACTACAACTGTTGGAATTGGAGATAGACATTATGTTATTCCTACAATGGTTGAAGGTAAACAACTTAGTGTTAGAGAAGCTGTAGACGTAGCTAAATCATATGGATTAGATAAGTATCCTTCTTTTGATAATGCAAAAGATGCCGAACAAGCTTCTATTGACATCCATAATGCACAAGTTACACCGTCTGAAAAACAGCAGGGTTCGTTGCCACAGACCGATTGGCTTAATACCCACGGTGGTAAAGGCGGGTCTGATTTAGCTGATGTGTTAGACGAGAATGGGTATCTGTAAAGAAAATAGGCAGGGGGCCTCCAGTTCGCTGGGGGTCCCCTTGGCCTATTGGTCGTTAACGCCTTAGTCTAAGAGGGAGGAACAAAGAGTTATACTTAGCTCTTTAGATCCTAGGAGACATATGCGCTTAGCGCAAAGATACGACTTAGAGGTGAGGATATATTCATTATGATAATCAACACGTAACATCTGGTGCTAGGCCCGTCCCCCTGTCCAAAGAGCCATAACTCTTTGTATCGACCGGGGAATCGACCTATCCCCAGCCGTTGCTTAACCCAACAGTCTACATAGAACACAACCCCGATCGCTTAATTTACATACCCTTAGTATCGACCAGAGCTTCCATAGATAAAAAGGGGTCAGAAATTTACGGAGGGCACCCATCAAAGATGGTCTGGGGGTTCCC
>Ga0196905_1000219_pt1 | contig 22990 bp, 36 predicted proteins | sample CB_VirMetaG_3_FD_169098 | JGI IMG/M metagenome (GOLD analysis project Ga0196905, IMG submission 169098) | Freshwater to marine saline gradient viral communities from Chesapeake Bay - CB_1508_1S Viral MetaG (v3) (version 3) | ecosystem: Environmental > Aquatic > Marine > Coastal | place: USA... | reverse complement strand
ATATAGACCCTAAAATGGTGGAAGTTTATAAAGAAAACCATAAACCAAAGTATAGTTATTTAGAGAGTATTACAACTTTTGCTAAACGTAAAGACTTACCAAAAGAATTATATGAATTAGATATTTTAGATGGTTCACCACCTTGTAGTAGTTTTTCTATGGCTGGTAATAGAGAGAAAGATTGGGGGAAAGAAAAGAAATTTAGAGAGGGTCAAGAATTGCAAGTTTTAGATACTTTGTTTTTTGATTTTATAGATTTAGCAAAAGAGTTACAGCCTAAAGTTGTTGTTGCTGAAAATGTAAAAGGTTTACTTTTAGGCAATGCGAAAGAATATGTGAAAAAAATATATGAAGAATTTGATAAAGCAGGTTATTATTGTCAACACTTTTTATTAGATGCCTCAAAAATGGGTGTACCACAACGTAGAGAAAGAGTATTTTTCATTTGTTTACGAAAAGATTTAGCAAGTAAATTTTTAGAACAAGTAGATATGTTTACAGAATTACCTAAAATTGAAATGAATTTTAACGATAGAGAAATAGTGTTTAAAGATATATTTGAAAAAAATAATACGGAAAGATTATTAACTGGTAAAGCTTTAGAATTGTGGAATGATAGAATAGATACTGATATTGATTTGGATAATATATCTACAAGAAATGGAAGGCCGAATTATATGTTTAACCATAAGTTTTTAAAACTTTCTAAAGTTTGTAATACAATTACAGCGAATGATATGTGTTGTTTATATGAAGAGCCAAGATATAGAAGTAAATCAGAATTATGTAAATGTGGTTCTTATCCTTTAGATTATAATTTTTTAAAATTAAAGCCTGAATACTTAATTGGTATGAGTGTACCTCCATTAATGACAAAAAGAATAGCAGTAGAAATATATAATCAATGGTTAAGTAAATTATGAATAAACAAAAGAAGTGCAAACATTGTAGGGAGTTGTTTACTCCTTACAATTCCTTACAAAAATACTGCTTTAAAGATGAATGTAGAACTATCTGGATAGAATCAGAAAAGGCTAAACAATGGAAGAAGAAGAAAGCAAAGATTAAGCAGGATTTAATGACCGTTCAAGACTATGTAAAGATAGCACAACAAGTCTTTAACAAGTACATAAGATTAAGAGATAAAGGAAATAAGTGCATCAGCTGTGGTAAGAAACCTTTAAAAGAGAACGGAGGGCATTTTTTTAATGCTAATAATCATTGGAGTGTAAGGTTTGATGAGGATAATGTACACCTACAATGTGAATACTGCAATACATTCCTATCAGGTAATCTAATCAATTATAGAAATAACTTAATAGCAAAGATAGGAATTGAAAGGTACAATGAATTAGAAGCAAAATCTAATGTTACACGTAAGTTCACAGTTGAAGAATTAAAAGAAATTATTGAAGAATATAAAAAAAAGTTAAAAGAATATGAAAAAAGATAAGTTATTAGTATGTACATTTTCAGGTGGTAGAACATCAGCTTTTATGTCATTATTTATTAAAAATAATCCAAAATATAATGATTTTGATAAGGTTTTTATATTTGCAAATACAGGTAAAGAAAGAGAAGAAACATTAGAATTTGTAAATAAATGTGATAAAGAATTTGATTTGAACATTGTTTGGTTAGAAGCAAATATTAATAATGAAAAAGGGATTGCAACTACATACAATATAGTTAATTTTAAAACTGCATCAAGAAAAGGACAGCCGTTTGAAAAAATGTTAAGTAAATATCCGTTACCTAACAATAATGCTTCTAACTGCACAAGAGAATTGAAATTAAGACCTATTGAAAAATATGTTAAGGATTTAGGATATAAAGAAGTATTTACTGCTATGGGTATAAGATATGATGAAAGACATAGAGAAAGTAATAATGCAGTTAAAAACAACATTATATACCCCCTTATTTATGACATACAAGTAGATAGTAAATTTATTCGTAATTGGTGGGATAGACAAAGTTTTGATTTAAAATTAAAAGACTATGAAGGTAATTGCGATTTATGTTTTAAGAAGTCTTTAAAAAAAAGATTAACTATTATAAAAGAAAATCCTAGTATTTCTGATTGGTGGTTAGAAATGGAAGATAAATATAAAAACGATTCAGTTCCTAGATTTGATTTAAGAACTAATGTTAGTATAAGTGATTTAGTTAAAATGTCTAAAAATAATTTTACAACAGCTAAAGATTTGCATGAGTTGTCAAGTGAACAATGTTCATTATTTGAATACGATACTGATTGTTTGTGCAAAGCAAATTAAAAAAAAGTTAAAAGAATTGTAATTAATATAATTATTATTATTATATTTGTAGAAATTAAAAACAAAGTTATGAAGATTTACAAAGCATTATCAGAATTTCAGAATGAAGTACCAGTAATTCATAAAGGTACTCAAGGCTATGGTTACTCCTATGCAGATTTACCTGCTATATTTGAAGTAATTAATCCACTACTTAAAAAGTATAATTTAGGCTTTACGCAGCCTATAATGGGGGATACTATTAAAACTATTATATTCCATACAGAAAGTGGAGAGACTATTGAAAGTTTAACAGAAATACCTAAAGGTGTGACGTTAAAAGGAATGAATGATTATCAGGTGTTAGGTTCAGCTATTACATACCTTAGACGTTATGCTTTAAGTTCTATTTTAGGATTAGTAACAGATAAAGATACAGATGCATCAGGAGAGCAAACTAAACAAGCACCTAAAGTAGAACAAAAACCAAAGATGCACCAACTAACAGCAGATAATGTTAAGTCAATTATTGCTAAAGGTACACAACAGGAAGTATTAGACCAAATAGGTAAGAAATATATGGCTACTACTATACAGATAAAAGAGTTAATGGATTCAATTAAAAAGTAATGAAGAATATAATAGAACTAAATCCTTTACATGTTGCTATGGTTAAAGAGCAAATGAATAAGAAAGGAATAAAAGCAAAGACAAATCAGCAAGTAATAGACTATTTGTTTAGTTTAGTAATCAATAAAAATAAATAAATTATGAATGAAATGTACGACATCGACAGAGAAAGAGAAGATTACGAGTATAACAACGTACAAGAGCCTCAAGACCATTTAGTGCAAATAAGCAAGGTGGGTATTCCAAACGTAACAAGTATTATAAATGGTATAGTTAATGACGTTGAAGTAGGTCGTGTTAATCCTTTAGATGCTTTTGCTATATTTAAGAAAATGGAAACACTATTCAACGAAGCTAAAAAACAAATAGATGCTTTAGCTATTGAAGAAGCAGAACACTATGGACAAAGCACATTCTCACATAATGGACAAAAGTATGAAGTTAGAAACGGTGCAACTAGATACAACTTCAAAGATATTCCAGAATGGATAGAAGCTAACGAAAAGTTAAAGCTAATTGAAGAAAAGTATAAGACAGCTTATAAGAATAGGCAAATGAATTTATCATCGTTAGATGAAACAACAGGTGAGTTATTACAACTGCCAACAGTAACAACAAGTAAATCAAGTTTAATAGTTAAAAATAAATAAAATGAGTGCAATTATCAATGCAAGTATCGACCTATCAAAAATAGATAGTTCAAGAATCTTTGAAAAAGATGGTAGAAAGTGGTTAAGTCTTTCAATTAGTGTAAACGATGAAACGAATTACGGTAATAACGTAGGTATATCAATAGCACAAAGTAAAGAAGAAAGAGAAGCTAAACAGCCTAAAACATACTTAGGTAACGGGAAAGTAGTATGGAACTCAGGAACTATTGTAAATGCTACAAAAGATGAACCAGTAGATACATCTAAAGATTTACCATTTTAGAATAAACTAAGCACCCTACTAAGAATGAATATTAACTATTTATTGAACGCTTAAACGGTAGGGTGTTTTTAACTTTAAAAGATATGAAGAAAAGAGTAAAATGTATTAACCTATTTCATAATACTAAATACCTGAAGTATAAATATAACTACGAAGTAGAAGCAGAAGATGAAAATTTCTACTACTTTAGATTTGAAGATGAATTAGTTAAATATCCAAAATTTTATTTTATAGAGATATGAGTGAACACTACGATAATACAAACGGAAGTCTTTACAAATTCGCTCAGGACCATAAGTTAAATGCATGGGAGTTTGACGTTATAAAAAGAATAGTAAGATGTAGAAAGAAAGGGCAATGGCTAAGTGATATTGACAAAACAATAAAAGTATTAGAATTGTATAAAGAAGAGTATAGAGAAGATGACTAATAATTTAGCCTTTTTTTTATATTTGTTTAACTTTTAATCAAAATAATGACTATATTTACGTCAAAAAAAACGTGAAACTTTTAAACGAATTAGCAAAGCATCATAACGAATGGGTACACATAGTGAAAACATTTGGAGAGCACAACACTTGTGAGGATATAGTTCAAGAGATGTACATAAAACTAAACAAGTACACTAAGCTAGAGAACATAACTAACAACGGTAAACTAAACAAATCTTATGTATGGTTAACTTTAAGAAACTTATACTACAATCAACAAAAACAAAGTAATAAGGTTAATTATATAGACATAGAAGATTGTAAAGGACTAGAAGCCTTAAATACAAGTAACGAAGAACTATCTGCTCAAAGTAGGCTAAATGATAAAGTAAATGGAGAGATTGAATCATGGCACTGGGCAGATAAGTTACTATTTGAGATTTACCTAAACGAGGGTAAGTCTATGCGAAAACTAGCAGAGGACACAGGTATAAGTGTAACAACAATCTTTTGGACAATAAAGAAATGTAAACAAAGACTAAGAGAAAACGTAGGGGAAGATTACGATGATTACTATAACAGAGATTTTGAATTAATATGAATAACATTTTATCAGTATTAGAGGAATACATACAACAACATAAGGAAAAGAGTAAAGAGAATTACAACAATTATGTTAAAATGAAAGAAGAGGTTGAAAGACTTACAAAAGAGAATGCGACATTAAGAAATGATTTATTTGAATTAAGTAAAGAGTTAAGAAATGATAGAGAATAAAGAATTAGCATTTGTAATATATACATTTACATTATTTATAGGTGGATTTGTTTCAGGATACGCATATAAAAGTTTTAAAAATAGATTTAAAGAATTAGAGAATGGAAGAAAATAAACCAAAACAAACAAGAAAACGCAAACCTAGAAGTAAAGGTTTAGGTGACACAGTTGAAAAGATAACTAAAGCTACAGGAATAGAGAAAGTAGTTAAGTTTATTGCAGGAGAGGACTGCGGTTGCGACAAAAGAAAAGACATCTTAAACAACTTATTCCCATATAAACAACCTAAGTGCTTACAAGAAGAAGAATACAACTATCTAAAAACATTCTTTGAAACTAAAACAAACACATTAGCACCAAGTCAACAAAGGGAGTTACTAAAGATATACAATAGAGTGTTCAACATTAACGAACCTTTAAGTAGTTGCCCTGATTGTTGGAGAAACAGAATAAAAGAACTAACAAAATTATACAATGAGTATTAGAATAATAGAAGTATTTGAATACTGCCAACTATCTATACATATAGATGAAACTTTTAAACTTTATCATAAAGCATTGTTTATGTATTGTAACAATTAAACTATGGAAAACAAACAAGGTAGACCAAATAAGATAAAAGACCCACAACATCTATGGGATTTATTCCAAGAGTACAAAAGACACACTAAAAACAATCCTATATTAAAGCATACATTTGTAGGTAAAGATGGCAGGAGTGAATATAGTGAGTTAGAACGACCTTTAACAATAGAGGGGTTTGAAAACTATTGTGCAGATGCTGGAATTATTAAAGATTTAAGCCATTATTTTGCTAACACAAATAACAGATACAAACGATTTTTAACTATCTGTACGCGTATAAGGAGAGAAGTTAGGTCAGACCAAATATCAGGAGGCATGGCAGGGATATACAATCCTAGCATAACGCAAAGATTAAATAACTTAGTTGACAAGCAAGAGATAGCACATGTTGAACAGCCATTGTTCAATGATGATGAAGATGAGGAAATAGATGAGTGATTTTAAGCTAACAACTGTAATAAAGAAAATACGCAAATTAGACAAATTTGTTAAAGGGATTCAGGGTGGTACTTCAGCAGGTAAAACTTTTGGAATACTACCTATCCTTATACATATTGCTGCTAAATATTCTAACACAGAAATATCAATCGTTGCTGAATCTATACCACACCTTAAAAGAGGTGCAATGAAAGACTTTAAAAAGATAATGATAGCGACACATAGGTATTTAGATATGAGGTGGAATGCATCTGATTTTAAATATACGTTTGCTAATGGTAGCGTGATTGAATTTTTTAGTGCTGATAATGATGCAAAGTTAAGAGGTGCTAGACGTGACTACCTTTACATGAACGAGTGTAACAACATGACTTTTCATGCTTACACTGAATTAGCATCAAGAACAAAGAAAGGTGTTTATTTAGATTGGAATCCAGTTAATGAGTTTTGGTTTCACACAGAATTGCAAGGTGATGATGATGTAGATTTTTTAATAGTTAACTACCAAGATAACGAGGCATGTCCTGAAAGTGCTTTAAACTTTATTTTAAAAGCTAAAGAAAAATCAAAGACATCAACTTATTGGGAGAATTGGTATCGAGTTTATGGGCTAGGTGAGATAGGTAATCTAGAGGGTGTGATATTTGACAATTGGAAAACTATTGATACAATACCAAGTGAAGCTAATTTATTAGGTATAGGATTAGATTTTGGATATACAAATGACCCTACCGCAATAGTAGAAGTGTATAATTGGAACGGTAAAAGAATACTGAATGAAATATGCTACAGAACAGGGATGGTTAATTCAGACATAGCAAAAGTATTACCGAATTATGTACCTATTTATGCAGATAGTTCAGAGCCTAAATCAATAGAGGAAATACGTAGACATGGTAAAACTATCAAAGGAGTTACTAAAGGTAAGGATTCTATTAACTTCGGTATTCAAGTAATGCAACAGCAGGAGTATTTAGTCACTTCAAACTCTACTAATATCATTAAGGAGTTTAGAAATTACACATGGGATAAGGATAAACAGGGTAACAAATTAAATAAACCTGTAGACTTTCAGAACCATATATGCGATGCGATAAGGTATCACGAAATGGAAACATTAGGGATGAATATAAATAAAGGTAAATACTCAATATGGTAGAACATGTAGACATCAGGCAAATGATAGCATTATGCGAATCGTACCTAAGAGATAAGAAAGGTTATAGAGGTAAGATAATATTTGACGAACGTTTATTTATGACTTCACACCGTACACAAATAAGGCAACAGTTTGTGTTGCTAAATGAATTATATAATCAAGCACTTCAGTACTACAAAAAACAATAATTAAGGTTAATATAATATGCAAGTAAAGATAAATATTCCTGATTCATTAAGCGAGATAAAGCTACATCAGTATCAAAGATATATGAACGTAGTAGATAACTCAAACGATGAATTATTTATTAGTCAAAAGACTATTGAGATATTTTGCGATATAGATTTAAAGAACACGTTAAACATAGCTTACAAAGATGTAACTGAGATAATGCACCACTTCAAAAGTGTATTTGATGTAAAGCCTGAATTAAAGCGTATAATAAACTTTAACGGTAAGGAATATGGATTTATACCTAACTTAGATGATATTAGCTTAGGTGAGTTAATAGACGTATCAAATAGCATTAACGACATTCAGAAGCTACACATTGCGATGGGTGTATTATATAGACCTGTTAAAGCTAAGTATAAGCAACTTTATGAGATTGAAGATTACAAAGCAGATGAGTTAGTAATGGAAGAAATGAAACGTTTACCTTTAGATGTTGTATTTGGTGCAATGCTTTTTTTTTATCATTTAGTGAACGATTTACTAAAAGCTATCCCGATGTATTTGGAGGAGAAAGTAAAGGAGATGACTACTCATTCAAAGCACAATTTGGAGCTAAGTGGGGATGGTATCATGCAATCTATCAACTTGCTAAAGGAGATGTTACCCGATTTGACGAGGTTACTAGACAACAAGCTCATAAATGTTTAACTATATTGAACTACGAAAAGGATAAAGCAGAAGCTGAAAAGGAACAAATGAATAGAAGATGACAAATTACTACGACATAACAACAACACTAAGAACTGAACTAGAAAATGATGCTTTAATTAACAAGGTATCAAAAGGAGGTTTAGATGATATTGCTAACTGGAAAAAGCAGGAATACGCATTAGCACATTTAATAGTTAACAACTGCACACCTGACCAGTCTAGCTTAGTGTATAACGTTTCTATTATCTGCATGGACATAGTAGATATTTCTAAAGATGAAACTACTGATAAATTCATAGGAAATGATAATGAAGATGATGTATTAAATAGTATGCTATCAGTTCAAATAAGGTTGTACGAAAAGTTAAGAAGAGGTGATTTATTTAGTTCACATTACACTTTAGGAAGTTCTGTAAGTATTGAGCCTTTTACTGATAGGTTTGAAGATAAGGTTGCAGGTTGGACAATGACAGTAGACATAGTAGTCCCTAACACAATGACAAAATGTTAGACAGTAAAGAAGTACAAGAAGCTATTGATAAGTTTAGGAAGTATGTAATACAGCAAAGTAGAAGCAACTTATCTAAACAGAAAAAGAACTTTAATAAGAGCCTTTACAATAGTATTAATGGAGTTTCTAAAGTTAATAAGAACTCTATTAGTTTGTATTTTGAAATGTTAGACTATGGTATTTTTGTAGATAAAGGTGTTAAAGGTTTCAATCCTGCAAATGTATCACCTAACGCAAAGATAAGAGGACAACAAGCACCTAACTCACCTTATAGATTTGGCTCAGGTAATTTCAAAGGAACGTGGGCATCATATACAAACTCATTAGAAAAGTGGGTGAAAAGAAAGGGTGTTAGGTTTAGAAATAAAGGTAAGTATGCAGAGGGTAGTGTTAAAGCAGTTACAAGAGTAGTTGCAAGTAATATTTATAGTAGAGGATTAAAGCCTAGTTTATTCTTTACAAAGCCATTTGAGAAAGCATTTGATAGACTACCTGATGAAATAGTAGAAGCATACGGAATTGATATAGTTAATTTATATTTAGAGAAGAAATGATAAACATATTTGCAAGAAGTCCATACATTATAGAAGTAGATGAAACAGGACAAACTGAAACTAAAGTAGAATTATATATTTGGAATGATGGAATGTCAACTCCTACAAGTGCTAGTTATACACTACAAAAGTTAATTCCAAGTTCAAATGAACCTGCGACATGGTATGATGTAAGCCCATACATTCTAGAGTTTATTACATTTGATTCATATAATAGTGGTGCTTATCCAAGTACACCTGTAAACATCGGTAATACTCCACGTGACCAATACGCAAATGTAACTATAAAAAGATATGCTGATACAGGTTCAGGAATGACCTTAATAGACAGTACAGATTACTTTGGTTTTGCAGGTTACACTTTTTATGCAGATGGTAGTAATTATGACTATGGAGATATACATTTAGATAGTGGAACGTATTACTACTATGATGATGGTTTAGGTGCTTTAGGTAACTTAGAATACACTAGAGCAGTACCAAGTGTAAGAATAATAAAAGATGCTTTAGCTTTAACAGCTTATTATACTAATTTAGATACAGCAGCAACATATAGTGAAGCAATTGCAGCAGAGCCAAGTCAAGTACCTTTAATTTATAAAAACTATTATGGTGATAGTGTTAGATTAGAGATTAAAGATGCAGCATTAAACGTGTTAGGAACTTACACAAGTGTACCAGTTACACAATGTAAACATACACCTGTTAAAATAGACTTTGTAAACAAGTACGGTAACTTCGAGAGGTTTTGGTGTTTCGGTGCTTCATTTGAATACAACGATGTAGAAGTTAAAGAACATAAGAGGTTACAAAGTTCAATAACTTCTTACAATACTGCTCAAGGTCAAATGTCAGAGTTTAACATTAACGGTAAAAGTAGAATCAAAGTTAATACAGATTGGGTAGAAGAAAGTTTTAGTGAAACAGTTAAACAGCTATTATTAAGTGAAAAGATATTAGTAAATGGTTATCCTGCTAAGTTAAATACTAAAAGTATTGAAGAGTATAAGCACATAAATACTAAAATGATTAACTACGAAATGGAGTTTACATACAATCATTACATAATTAACAACGTAGGATAATGCGACAAGTACAGATATATATTGAAGATACTAGAGAAAGTGGAAACTACAACGAGTTGGAACTATTCCAAGATGAAACAATTAACATTAATTTATCAGTTCAGAATGTTAAAGATATATCTAAGGTCTTTACAGAATTTACACAGTCTTTCACAGTACCAGCATCTAAAAATAATAATGCGATTTTTAGGCACTTTTACGAAAATGCTATTGAAATAGATACAGCTGTATATGACCCTAGATTAAGACGACCTGCATATATAGAGATAAATAGAAAGTTCTTCAGGAATGGCAAGATTCAACTAGAGAAGTCTAACCTTAAAAACGGTCAAGTAGAAAGTTATACTATTACATTTTACGGTACTATTATAAACTTAAAAGATACTTTTGGAGATGACAAACTAGCTGACCTAGATTACACAACAGTAGACTTTGACTACACAGGTGCTGAAGTGGAAGATAGAATAACAGATGATACAACAGATTATGATGTACGTTATCCTTTAATTAGTTCTGATAGGTTATGGAGTTATGGAGATAGTACAAGTACGGATATATCAGTTACTGGTGGAGCTATTAATTATACTGAATTATATCCTGCTTTAAAAGTACCTAAAATATTTGATTTAATAGAGTTAAAGTATGGTATTAACTTCACGGGTTTATTCTTAACAGATGAACGTTTTAATGACTTGTTTTTATGGTACAAACCTAACAAAACAAATAAAGCATATACAGATAAGCAATTAATAAATATATCTTCAGGAGATAGTGGCTACTTTAATATATCAACAGACGAGGCAGAAGTGACTGCATACGTAGGTAACTTAGTATCTAACTTAACTTTATTCGTTACTAGTGTTAGTTCTTCAGGTGTTACTTATTACATTGATGTTTATAGAGATGGGGTGTTTCAACAGACTTTTGAAGGTCAAGGTCCAGCAGGTTTCTTTGTAGGTCAATCACCTGGTAAATACACTTGTTATGTCTATGCTGATTCTATAATTGATATAGATACTGAATACGAATGGTTTGTTTCAGGTATAACTTCATGGTTTAACTCTACTAACTTACAGAACAATTTAAGTACAACATCTAATCTATCTTATAATGCGCCTGATATTAAGGTAAGTGATTTTATTAGCGGTATTTTAAAGATGTTTAATTTAACTATAACTGCTGAATCAATAGATACTTTTTTAATAGAGCCTTTAGAATGGTGGTATCAAAAAGGAGGTATTATAGATATTACTAGACACGTAGATATTGAAAGTATAGATGTTAGTAAAGTACCTTTATACAAGGCTATTGATTTTAAATTTCAGGAATCTAAAAACTTTATTAATGCGGAATATAAAGGTAGGGTAGGAAAGAGTTACGGAGATTTAACACAAAAGTTTGATTTTGATGCTGATAATTTTACTATTGAAGTACCTTTTGAGAATTTGCCACAAGCTAAATATACGAATGAGACAGTACAGGTAGGATTCACTTTAGATGAAGATTATAAAAGTTACATTCCTAAACCAGTGTTATTATATCAAAGACCTGTAAGTTCAGCAGGTAGTGCAGGTATTAAGTTTGATGATGGAAGCACTGTTAATACGTTAAGTCAATATATACCACTAGCTCAAGACGTGATATATAACAGTGATAATTACACTTTGAATTTTGCACCTGAACAAAGTAGCTACACAGACCAAATAATAGATAATAACCAATATTACGTATGGTATCACAGATATTTTAAAAACTTATTTGATGAAAAGAATAGATTAGTAAGTATTAAAGCTGTATTTCCTATATCAGTATTAACAAATTTAAGGTTAAATGATAGGTTAATAATTAGAGATAAACGTTATACTATTAATTCTATAAATGCTAATTTAACAAGTGGAGAGGTACAACTAGAATTGCTACATGATTTAAGAGAAGTAAGTAATGATGATAATGTTATTTTCACTTCATCAGGATCAGGTAGTATTGACATACCAGTATTATTATTAAATGGTGCAACACAAACAGCAGTAAGTACATCAACATTAGGGGTTACTTTTTCAGGTGTTACATTTACATCAGATGATTATGTTACGGTAACTTATCCTGCTAATCCAACATCTGAATTTGAAATAATAACAGAAGCATCAGATAATGTTATTACAGAGAACAATATAAACTTAATAGATGACGATTCTAATTACACTATTATACCTGTGCAATTTGTACACACGTTACAAAATGGAGATAATGCGGTTAATTATACATACATATTACAAGAGCCATGATAAAATTAATAAAAGATTTACTAGCATTAGATGACTTCTACGGTGTTAGTGAAAACATAGATATAGCAAAGGGTAAATATCAATTACCCAAAGGATTTAAAGGAATTATTAAGAAAGCTAAAAGATTAAGAAATGGCAGGGAGTATTGAAAAGGTTATCAATGTAAATATAAAAGATAATGCAGCTGAAGTAGAAAAAGAATTTAAAAAGTTAAATAAAACTTTAGATGATACTGAAGAAAAAGTAATAGATGTCAATTCTTCTTTTGAAGATGTTTATAATGATTTAAAACCATTAACAACAAGGTTAGGTGAAGCTGAAGATAGGCTTTATGAATTAGCTTTAGCAGGTAAACAAAACACGCAAGAATATAAAGAACTATTACAAGCAACTGCTAACTATAGGCAGGTACAATTACAAACAGATTTAGTGGTAGATACTGCAGCTCAAACAATGGCACAAAAGTTAGGTGGTGCATTAGAGGGTGCTGCATCAGGTTTTGCATTGGTGCAAGGTGCTATGGGATTATTTGGTACTGAATCCGAAGAAGTAGAAAAAGCATTACTAAAAGTTCAAAGTGCTATGGCATTAGCACAAGGTATCGAGGGAGTTAGAACTGCAATACCAGTATTTAAGTCTTTCGGGTTAGTTATTAAAAATGGTGTAGCAAATGCTTTTAAATCTTTAAAAAGTGCTATTATATCAACTGGTATTGGTGCATTAGTTGTAGCATTAGGAATGGCAGCAGATGCTATGGGATTATTTGAAAGTTCAACAGAAGATGCAGCAGAAGCAAATCAAAAACTAGCAGATAGTATAGCAAAGAATACAAGTGAGATTGAACGTAGGATAGGTAGAAGTTTAAAACAATTAAAGTTACAACAAAAAGAAGCTGAAGCATATGGTGCTACTGAAGTAGAACTATTTGAAATGCGAAGAAAAGCAATAACTGAAGAAGAAAACTTAAGAAAAGCACAATATGAAGCTAACGAAAAAAGAATCGCAAAATTAAAGAATAATAAGAGTGATGAAGTTAAAAGTGAAGTTGAAAATCTAAAGAAGCAAAATAGTGCTTTATTTGACAGTTTATACAATAGAATACAAGGAGAAAATGATTACGATTTACAACGTAGAGAATTAGAGCTAGAATACCAAGCATTTAAGAATAAACAAACAGATGAAGAGATAAAGAAAGCTGAAGAGTTAAAACAAAAAAGAATTGAAAAAGCAAGAGAAACTAGAAAGGCTTTAGAAGAACAAGAAAGACAAAGATTAATAAACATTAAACAATTAGAACAAGATTTTCTAGCTGAATTAGAGGAAGCTGAAAGTGGATATTTTGACAGCTTACTATCAGAACAAGAGCAAGAGGTTAGATTAGTAGAAGATAAGTATTTTAGGTTATTAAGTAAGGCTCAAGAGTATAATGCTAATTTAACTGAAGAAGAACAAATAAAAAGAATTAATACAGTAACCTTAGAAGAAGCGAGATTAAAAGAAATAGCAGATATACAAGATAAATATAGACAAGAAGCAGCTGATAAGGAAAAAGAAGCTGACGATAAAAAGAAAGCAGCAGATAAAGAATTGTTAGATAAGAAGTATCAAATGACTTACGATACTATTAATGCTTTAATGGGATTAACGGATTTATTTAATGCTAAAAATGAAAAAGATGCACGTAGACAATTTAAAATAAATAAGGCTTTAAGTTTAGCACAAGCATCTATACAGACTTTTCAAGCTATTACAGGTGCATTAACTGCAGGAGGTAATCCAATTAAATTCGCTACAGGCGCACAATTTGTTGAAGCAGGTATAGCTGCTGCGATTGGAGGTGCTAATATAGCTAAGATTGCAGCGACACAATTTGGAGGATTTGGAACACCTGAAGAAACAAGGTTAAACGCTCCTGATGTCGTAAGTGCCACTCAACAATTAGCATCACCAAACTTTAATGTAGTAGGTGCAAGTGGTGTATCACAAGCTGAAAGTTTAGCACCAGTTAAAGCATACGTAGTAAGTGGAGATGTAACAACAGCACAGGCACTAGATAGAAATAGAATCAATAATGCAACATTTTAATAATAAAAAGGTTATTTAAGTATGGAAAAGTTACAAAACATCGAGTTAACAATTAAAGACGAAGATAAAGATGGAGTTTTTGCAGTTTCTTTAGTAGAATCTCCTGCTATTGAACGGGATTTTATAGCACTATCTAAACATGAAGTTAAGCTAAAAGTTATTGATGAAGATAAGCGAATTGTTGTAGGGTTTGCACTAGTTCCTGATAAGTTAATATACCGTAGAATCAAAGATAAAGAATTTAACGTTTACTTCTCTAAAGATACGGTTAAACAAGCATCTGAGTTATTTATGAAGAATATGAACTTGTCTAAGTTTACTTTAGAACATGATAAGAATGTATCAGGTGTAAATGTTATTGAATCATGGACAGTTGAAGATGCTAAAAACGATAAAGCTAACTTATACAACTTAGAGCCAAAAGGTGGGGAGTGGGTGTTAATGTCTAAAATATACAATGATGAAGTATGGCAAGAAGTTAAGCAAGGTACTTTCAAAGGCTATTCAATTGAGGGCATGTTTGATGGATTACAAAACCTTGACTTATCTAACCAAGTAAATGAAGAAACAGAAACTAAAGAATTAATTATAGACTTTTTAAAATCTATATGAGTAAATTTAATTTTACACAAAGGTATATAGATAGTGCATCTATTAGTGACACTGATGGTATTATATTAGATGTGGTTGGTAGTGATGTACCTAAAAGAGTTGATTTTTCTGATTTTTTAGATTTAGTAGGTGGGGATGTAACTATTGCTAGTGGTGACATAGTATTTGTAAACGATAAAACAGATTTGCCTACAGCAGTTTCAAACGTTATTACTTTAGCTGATAATGTAACGTATTATTTTACAACAACAGTAGATTTAACAGGTGATAGGTTAGTAGGTGGTGAAAATACCGTTATATTAGGCAGTTCATCTGAAAACAGTAGAATTAAATCAACAGGTTTAGGTGTTGGTGTACCTTTGTTTTATACTGAATGGACTACTCCAATTAGACACGTTACTTTTCAAGATGTAGATACTGCATTACATATAGTTGGGACAGTTAATCCTCCAGTTGCTTTAGATTGGACAGGTGTAAACTATTTGAACGTACCTAACATTGGACTTATTGACACTTGTGATAATTGGATATATTCTAAAGGTGCAATACTAAACAGTCAAAACTTACAATTTAGTGGAACGGTTGGAACGGTTGGTATAGATAATTCTATATTTGTAGGTACAGGAAGCAGTGGTAATATATTAGATATACTTTCAACTTGTACAATTACACGTAGATTTAGATTGATTTATTCTTCTATGGTGGTGTTTGGTGCTACGGTAGGGATAAATGTAGATGCTAGTGCAACTATACCAACAGAGGGTTATATATTAGACACCATAAACTTTAGTGCAGGTGGTACTTATTTAAGCGGTGTTAGTTACACTGATAACAAGACTAGATTTGTTAATTCTAAAGGAATAGAAAACACTGCTGAGATAGGTAATTTGTATATGTTAAATAATGCAACTGCTACTGTTATTTCAGGTAGTGGTGTACCTACTAAAGTTTTAGGAACTACAACTGCAAATGCTATTAACCAAAAGTTTTCACATTCTGATAATAGACTAACTTACACAGGTGGTTTAATTAGGGATTTTCAAGTATCAGTAACAACATCTTTAACTTCAGGTAATAACAACGTTATAGGTGTTTATGTAGCAAAGAATGGTACTATACTAGCTGAATCTGAAATGTACGGTACAACATCTTCGGCAGGTAGAGCAGAATCTATTAGCTGTCAAACTATTTTAGAGATGGAAGAAAATGATTATATAGAAATTTGGGTAGAAAATAATACAGCTACTCAGAATATAACAGTAGAATACATGAACGTAATAATTAAAAGTTTGAATTAATGAGAATACAAGATTTAACAGAATTAACAAGTTTAGCAGATACTGATTTAGTAGTAGTAGATGACTACCAAAGTGCAGGAGTTTACAACACTAAAAAAATAACAGTAGCAAATTTAAAGAGTGAGTTAGGATTACCTAGCACTTGTTTGTATGGGTTTATCTCGCAAACAGGAACAGATACACCTACTTTAACAATACTTAAAAACACTTTAGGTATTACACCAACAACTAGTTATAATAGTGTTGGGGATTACACTATTGATTTTGCAAGTGCGACACTTAATAGTAGTACAATAGTAACGTTAGGCACTTCAGGGTTTTATCCTTACACTTTTCAAGCAAGTTATTCAAATAGTACAACTATTGCTTTAAAATCATTTAGAGATAATATTAAGTACGATAATGTATTTGTAAACATACCAATTAAAATAGAAATATATGGCTAAGAAAGTAAGCCCAAAAGGAGGCAAAAGAGGTTGTTTGTGCAAGGATGGCACATACTCAAGTAAGTGTTGTGATGGTGAATTACAATCGCAAGGAATTGGAAACATCACAGGAACAGGAACAGAGAATGTAACAACAACAGAATCAGCAGGTACAAGGGTACGTGTTAGAGTAAGTAACTAATGAATTTACAACAAAAATAACAATTATAAGTTTATTGAATATGAAAGACATTTTAAAAATGGTCTACGGTGACCAAAAGGAAGTTAAGTTAGAATCTCAAAAGATTGAGTTGGGATTAGTTGATGATGTTAAAAATATAGCTAACCGTTTAAAAATATTAGATGGTGTTTTAAGTAAAAACGGTCAAGAAGTCCAAAATTTATTAGGAGATTTTACGGTTCTTCAAAGTAAACTAAAAGATAAATTTATTCAAGTTGAAATGGACGCAGAAGATGCAGAATCTGATATTAAGGAAGCTGTTAAGATAATTGATAAAGTAGTAGCTACTGCGAAAGAATTAGGTATTGACCCTAAAAGTGTAAAAGGTACAGGTGAAATTGTTAAATACACAGAAAATTTAGAATATGTAATCAAAAGAGTTAAAGATTTTGATTCAGAAGTTAAAAAGATTTTATCAATATAAATAAAATGAAAAAGGAAGTACAAGAAGCAATTAACACAATTAAGACATTTTTAGGAATGGAAAAAGAAGTGAAGTTAGCACAGGAAGTGTTAGAAGATGGTGCAGTATTAGAAGCTGATTCATTTGAAGCAGGTCAAAATGTATCTATTGTTAATGAAGATGAGAGAATTGCATTACCAGTAGGTGAGTATGAATTACCTGAAGATAGAATTTTAGTAGTTCAAGAGGAAGGTATTATTGCTGAAATCAAAACTAAAGAAGTTGAAGAAGAAGCACCTGAGATGGAACAAGTAAAAGAAGAAGCACCAATGATGTCAGAAGAACCTGCAAAGGAGATTAAAAAGACAGTTGAAAGCATTGTTAAGGAAACATTCTTTTCAGAGATTGAAGAATTGAAAAAAGAGAATGAAGAATTGAAAGCTAAATTAACAGAACTTTCAAAAGTTGAAGAGGTTAAAGAGGAGGTTAAAGAAGAGGTTGTAGAATTGAAAGAAGAAGAACCTAAACCTATCCAACATAATCCAGAAAACAAAGTAGAAAGAGAAGTGGTTAAGTTCGGTAAAAAGAACGACAGACTTTCTCAAATTTTAAACAAAGTATATAAATAATTAAATTAATAGAAAAATGGCTACTACAACATCAGTAACTACAACGTATGCAGGTGAACATTCAGGTAAATGGATTTCAGCAGCATTATTATCAGGTGTAACTTTATCAAATGAATTGATTACAATTATGCCGAATGTTAAATACAAATCAGTTGTATCTAACTTAGTATCAGCTTCAGGATTAGCAGATGCATCATGTGATTTCACAGCAACAGGAGCAGTTACTTTAACTGAAAGAATCCTTGAACCGAAATCCCTACAAGTGAACAAGCAACTTTGTAAAGCGGACTTTAGAGATACATTTCAAGCGATTGAAATGGGGTATTCAGCACACGATGTTTTACCAAAATCATTTGCAGATTATTTATTAGCACACCAAGCTGAGCAAGTTGCTGCTGATATTGAATCTCACATTTGGAATGGTGACGCAAACAACTCAGGAGAGTTCAACGGTTTCATGACATTGTTAACTACTGACGCTGCTTTACCAGCTGCTCAAGAGATTGCTGCTGTAGGTGGGGGGTTAGATTCTTCTAACATCATAGCAGAGTTAGGAAAAGTTGCAGACGCAATTCCTTCAAGATTATACGGTAAAGAGGGATTAAGAATCTACGTTTCTCAAAACGCTATGAGATTATACGTTAGAGCATTAGGAGGATTCGGAACTTCAGGATTAGGTGCTAACGGTGTAGACAACAAAGGTACAATGTGGTATCAAGGTGGTGAATTAATGTTTGATGGTATTCCAGTTGTAGTTGCAAATGGATTGACTGCTAATCAAATGTTAGCTACTACTAAAGATAACTTATTCTTTGGAACTGGTTTACTTTCGGACCAAAATTTAGTTAAATTGATAGATTTAGCGGATATCGACGGGTCAGAGAATTGCAGATTGATTATGAGAATGACAGCAGGTGTTCAATACGGAAACGTTACAGATATTTGTACATACGGAATCACAAATGCCGCTAACTAATAATTAGATAAACTAAAACTAAGGGAGGGGTAAAATACTCCTCCTTTTTTTGTATAACTTTAAAAATATTTACATATGTCGTGTTTATTATCTAACGGGAGGGCAGAAGCATGCAAGGATTCAATTGGAGGCTTAAAAAACGTTTACTTTGCTAACTTTGACATCGAAGCTGCTGATGTTACCTATGACGTAACTGATACTGATTTAATCACAGCGATTACAGGTATTAGTTCACTATACAAGTATGAATTAAAAGGAAATTCTACTTTTGTGCAAAACATTAACAGTTCTAGAGAAAATGGAACTACATTCTTTGAACAAGTATTAACGCTTGAATTGAAGTCTCAAGACGCTGCTACTACAAAGCAGATTAAGCTACTTTCGTACGGACGTCCTCACGTTGTGGTGGAGACTAATAATGGTCAATACTTCATAGCAGGATTGTTAAGAGGTATGGACGTTACGGGGGGTACTATCGAGAATGGTACGGCACTTTCTGACTATAATGGATATAAAATTACACTATCCGGGCAAGAAAAAACACCGGCAAATCATTTAGATTGTGCAACGGAAGCAGCTTTAGCTACTTTATTTGCTACAGCAGCAGTTGATGCTACTATTGTAACTTCATAATTACATCATAATTTGTTTTTAGCCCTCACTTTAATTAGTGGGGGTTTTTTGTTTAGAAACAAAATCAATTAAAAAAGGTTTATTAAGTATGATAGTATTAACAACATCGACAAGTTCACAAAGCATAAATGTAATTACTAGAGGTAATGAAGTGCCTACGGTGTTACTTTTAACAGATGAAGAAACGAATACAACTGAAAGTATTACAATAGAAAGCTATACAAGTGGAGACTATTACGATACTTTAACAGCTACATTTGCATTAAAAGAGGGTAGGTTTTACACGTTAAAACTACAGAATTACGATAATGATGACTACTTACAAGCGAATGATTTTAGCTTTATTCTAACAAGCCAAAACGATAAACTAGAAATTAACGGATATACAGGTACAACTGAAGTGCTACATTATGCGAAAGTATTTTGTACCGACCAAACAGGAGAGTATTCATTAAACGATGGTGTATATCAACAAAAAAATAGTACAAACGACTTTATTTACTTATAATGGATAATTTAAAGATTTTCAATCTAGCAGAGCATAAAAGACCTGAAATAATAGAGGACAAAAGAAAAGATTGGGTAACGTGGGGAGATGAAAACAGCTACTTTAGTTACTTAATGGACAGGTATAAAAACAGTGCTACAAACAACAGTATTATTAACTCTATTGTTAGGTTAATGTACGGTAAAGGTTTGAGTGCTAAAGATGCACAAAGAAAGCCAAATGAGTACGCCAGTTTAATGTCTATCTTTGGTAAAAAAGATGTTAAACAATTATGTTTAGATTTAAAGCTATTTGGTAAATGTGCTATTCAAGTACACTATTCTAAAGATAAAAAAGTAGTTAAGAAAGCTTATCACATTCCAGTTAATTTATTAGCACCTGAAAAGTGCAATGAAGATGGAGATGTAGAAGCATATTATTTTAGTGATAACTGGAACGATGTAAGAAACTACGAACCTAAAAGAATACCTGCATTTGGTACTTCAAATGAAAGTGTTGAGGTGTTATATATACAACCTTATTCTGCAGGGATGAAATACTTTGCACACGTAGATTATCAAGGTGGTGTAGATTACACATTATTAGAAGAAGAAATATCTGATTATCTAATTAACGAGGTACAAAATGGTTTTAGTGGTACTAAGGTTATCAATGTCAACAATGGAGTACCTACTGAAGAGCAACAAAGCTTTATAAACGCTAAAATCAAACAAACTTTAACAGGTTCAAAAGGGCAAAAGGTAATAGTTTCATTTAACGACAATAAAGATACAGCTATTACAGTTGATGATATCCCTTTAAATGATGCACCTGAACACTATCAGTATTTGAGCGAGGAGTGTATGCGTAAAATTATGTTATCACATTCTGTAACAAGTCCACTTATTTTTGGTATCGCTACATCTACAGGATTCAGTTCAAATGCTGATGAATTGCAAAACTCTTTTAATCTTTTTGATAATATGGTAATTAAACCATTTCAAGAAATGTTGTTAGATGCTTTTGATAGTATTTTAGAGTATAACGGTGTATCTTTAGACTTGTATTTTAAAACGTTAAATCCATTTGAGGGAGAGAAGTCAGAAGAGCCTACACAACTAAGCAAACAATTCAACTTAGAAGATTATTTAAACGAGATAGGGGAGGATATTCCAGAGGGATACATAGTAATAGACGAAAGAGATGTTGAAGAGGTAGAAGATGAAGATGTATTAAATGCTTATTTAGAAGAGTTAGAAGCTGAATTAACTAAAGAAGAGCCTACTTTGATGTCGAAAGTTTGGAACTTTGTAAGCACAGGTACGGCACGACCAACAGCAAGAAGTTCCCAGGATAAGCAAGTAAAGGATAAGTTCTTTAAAGTTCGTTATAAATATACAGGAAATAAGACACCTGAAAGAGCATTTTGCAAGGCTATGATGAATGCAGGTAAATTATACCGTAAAGAAGATATTGATAAGATGGCTTCAGTAGCAGTAAACAAAGGATTCGGAGAGTTTGGGTCTGACACGTACGATATTTTCAAATACAAAGGAGGTGCTAGATGTCATCATAAATGGCAAAGAGTTACAATGATGGTTGACTTAAACGAGGATGACCCACAATGGAAAAAGATAGGAACTAGAGCAGCAGAGATTAAAGGTTTTAAGGTTACTAATCCATTTGAGGTTAGTGTATATCCTAACAACTTACCTTTAAAAGGGTTTAGTCCAAACAATAAGAATTTACCAAAAGACGTTAAATAATGGCAGAAGTATTATTAATAGAAAGGGCAGACATTGTTAAGTATACACCACTAGATGGAAATACTGATACTGATAAATTTATTCAGTTTATTAAGATTGCTCAAGATATACACATTCAAAACTACTTAGGTACTGATTTACTTAATAGGTTAAAATCAGATATTGAAGCAGGTACATTATCAGGTGTTTATTTAGACTTATTAAACAACTATGTTAAGCAAATGCTTATTCATTGGGCAATGGTTGAATATTTACCTTTTAGTGCTTACACAGTAGCTAATAAAGGAGTATTTAAGCATACAGCAGAAAGTTCTGAAACGGTACAAAAGAATGAAGTAGACTTTTTAATTGAAAAGCAAAGAATTACAGCAGAGAACTATTCACAAAGATTTGTAGATTATATGAGTTTTAACTCAAGTTCTTTTCCTGAATATCACACGAATTCAGGTGCAGACGTTTATCCAATTAGTAACACAAATATAGGAGGCTGGTATTTATGAGAGATAGGTATAAAATGAAAGCTAAAGACGTTAAAAAGTTGCAAGAATATGCAATTAAGTTAATGCAACAAAAAGACAATAAAAAGGTTAATTAAATATGTGGGGAGAAGCAGTATATAATCTAATTGGATTTGGTAAACAATCAGATGATGGAGATAATATAGTAGATGAAAATGATAGTTTCCTACTATTAGATGAAGCAGACGGTACTGCAATAACAGAAGATTTAAGTGTAAACTGGGGAGGTTTTGGTTTAGCTTACGATAATTCATGGTTCGGACAAACAAAATACGAAAGATAAAAAATGGCAACAAAGAAAATAAGTCAATTAACAGCAAAAGCAGCTAATTTAGAAGCTAACGATTTACTAATAGTATCTGATTATAATGGTAGTACATATGATT
>Ga0196905_1000218_pt1 | contig 23021 bp, 30 predicted proteins | sample CB_VirMetaG_3_FD_169098 | JGI IMG/M metagenome (GOLD analysis project Ga0196905, IMG submission 169098) | Freshwater to marine saline gradient viral communities from Chesapeake Bay - CB_1508_1S Viral MetaG (v3) (version 3) | ecosystem: Environmental > Aquatic > Marine > Coastal | place: USA... | reverse complement strand
GGTAAACTCAACGATTGTACCCCCTTTTGTTGTGACCGTGTCAATGTCCGCCACCAATCGTGGCGCCTCGTCAAAAACGCTTCTTGCTCGTGGCTGCTGTGCCAGTAGTTCCGCTGTTCTCACCGCTTCAGTCGAACGATACCCAAACGCCGACAGCAGCACAGGCGACAGCAAGAGCAGGAGCTTGCTGCAGTGTTGCAGCCCGGCAAACGTGGCCCATGCTCGCCAGTGCCACAGGATGGCACCCGTTGCAAAACAGATCCATGCGGCTACTAATACGTGCAGAAACTCCTGCCAAATCACGCCGCTCATTGAATTAAACTCCACGCATAAAATGTACTTACAATGAATATCCCCCACGCTATTGCAGCGACGATCCAAAGCAAGTATGGGCCAATGTGTTTCATCACGAGTTCTGCAATCCGGACAACGGACGCGACGCTCTTTTTATTTAGTTTGATGCTGCGATTGTTCTGCCATTCAAACGCACCATCGCCGTCGTCCTGATCTTCTGCTGTCTCTTCATCCGTCATCGTTCAGCCCCGATAGAACCTGCGGCGGATTGTAATCAAACGCAGATCCGCAAACCAAAGCTGTCTACTGTTTCGGAATCTGGTTCTGGACCGCAGAAACAAGGCGGGGAAGACTACCACGACTGTATCCAGACTGCACAGCATAGGTTCCATTATTAAGCCGCCAGCGGAACGCTGGACGCAGATTCGGATCACCCGGGAATGTTTTTACGTACCGAACGTCAATCGGTTGCGTGCCAGCCTGCCGGAGATCTGCCTCGAACACCCGGCAAGCTCCGCAGTTTTCCATCGTGATCACCTCCAGCACTTTTCTGTCTGCTGCCTGAACAGCCGGGTTCTCCAATTCCGCCACCCGGCGTTCAAGATCAGCAACACGCTGATCCAGCGAAGATCCCGTTGCGCCCACATACGGATGCGGCTCATCCGCTTGCCCGGATTTCAGCCCTGAGAGAATCACATGTGCAAGAAATATCAGACAAAACAACAAGATCCCAAAAGTGTCCCAGTTCTTCAGAGTCAGTCTCGAACACAGCCTTCTCATACGTATCCTCCTCCAGTCTGAACCCTGTTGTATCGCTCCACCATCCGCGGCGGGATCAATGCGAACCCGCCAAACGGATCGCACTGTGCCCGCTGCAGACCCTCATACACGCCCTGCGGAATCAGGAAGTGACCGTACCCGTGACTGTTCCAGTCTGCCAGGAACCATTCACCATCAATGTATCGTGCCCAAATACACGTCGTAGCATGACCGCCGCCACGTGTTGGCACACGACTCATGATCCGCGTGCCGTCCGAGGCTGTCTTCCACGCAACATCCCACCATGTGCCGATATGCAAGCGACCACGCGCTGCAACCAATGCCAGAGCCTCGTCCCAACTGGGCATCGGTTGAACCTCTTCAACCCATGCCGATTCCGTTTTGATCCCACGAGCATACCGCTCGAACTCCGCCGCACTTCTGCAGTACCTGCTGTACGGCCAGTCTGCTTCCGTCGGAATCCCGGGCTCAACGCCCAGTTCAGGGATGCCGCGCGTCATCAGACGAACACCGGAGTGCATACTGCTCCCGGAATCCCGTCCCACGTAGCGTGGCCCCATGAGATACTCAGATGCGTTGTAGGCGAACATCTCAGAGAGCACGGGCATGACACCCGTGCTGCCCCATGTCGTCGACTCCACACCGTTCGCGGCAGCATTCCCCTGGCAGTCAGATCGCTGCTGACGCTCAACCTGCATCTGCGGCAACGGACTTCGCCGAAGATCCTGAAGAACATCCAGATACCCCGGTAAGTCCGCTGTGTTAACTCGCGAACTGACAGACAGCATGTTCGCCAGTTCTTCCCGTTCTTCATCAGTGGGCAAAAGCAAGCTGTTCTTCATTTCACATACCCCCTGATGTAGTCTGCGTGCCGCTGTGCAGACCAGTCATCGCCACCGAACTCAATTGCTTCGAGTTCCAGAATCTCACCAAATGCCCGCCGGCGGACTTCTGTGATCCCATCGCGAAACCAGTCTGCTGCTGCCGCTTCGGATGTAATCTCGCCTGAATCCAATTTGTCCGCCAACTGACGCTGAAGATCTCTCCAGCCCTGTTCGTAGGATTCAAACGCACGATCAACGTCGTCTTTCAGCGGAGGAGGAATCGGATCAATCAGATCCTCCCCGCGGCCTTCAGTAATCGTGATGTTCTGCCGAATCAACCCGGATGGATTACTGATCGGGATCAGCAGCAACTGACCGTCCCCGGTCGTTGTCCCGGTCAAACCGTATCCGAACTTCTTCTGCACCGAACGAAACTCTGGGCCATTCCCGCCGGCGAACCGAGAGAATAGCCCCTTGCCTTGTTCAAACGGAAGGACATCAACGATGCCATCCGGAAACGTGGCAATCAGTAACTGCTCGTCGCTTTCCACCAAGTAAATCTCGTCTTCCGAGAAACTGTCGATGATCTGATCAACAGGCTCCTCCTGCTGCTGAATCGGCCCAGCCGGACGAACCGGCAACGTGATCTCTTCAGATAACTGCTGTCCGATCACAAAGAACAGCAGTGAAAATGGTGCTGCGAACCTCATGGGAACCTCCAATCAACCACACAGTGCAGCAAGCTGCTTGTCGTCAGAATTCCGGATCTTCTCCAGCCCGGATGCAACCAGACGGCTCACACTCTCTTCCTCAACCCGGAACTGCTCCGGATCTGCAGGCCACCCGGTCTGACGCTCAACAGCCCTTGCTCTCTTCTCCTGCCGTCGCAGTTCGCGAGCCGCCTGTCGCTCCGCCACGCCCTGAGCAGTTCGCGAATTCGCAAAATTCTGCAGTCGCTGAGGGTCGTTGTTGATCTGCCGGCACTGGATCAACTTGTCGAACACAAGGGTGATCAGCGTGACGATTCCATCGACACCAATTCCCGTCCGTTTCCCATCAGACCCAACGCGGCAGATCGGCTCCGATGCCAGATTCAACCCGTCCACAGTCGTCCTTGCAAACGCCAAACGTGCAGCACTCATAATCGCCTCCATATCGGCCAAAGAAACAACGCCCAAATCCGACAGCCCAGCCACATCGCTGAGCATCTTAATCTGCCAACACCCGCTTCATACAGGTGATACTCGAAAATCGAATCAGCCTCACGGCGCTGATACTGCGTCGTAGACTCCTCACAATTCAAATCATGCACACACGATGCAAACTTGAACCGCTCGTCCATCGGATGGCCGACCACCATCCATAACGCCTGCGGAATACTGGCACCATCCCAACAGTACCCCTTCTGGATCGCGTACTCACGCACGAACCCTAACTGAGTCCTGACGTGCAGTGTGCAATCCTCCGTGAAACTGTACCAGAATCTGCCGTCTTCATCCTGAATCTGAACGACGGGCATCTGCTGTGCCGTTGTGACGTGTTGCATCAGACTGCTCCAAAAAGCCCTGCCGGCCAAAGAGGCGTTCCGCTGAGGTTCATAGCGGCAATGACCGGCAGGGTGGGGATGCTCAATCGCTTCCAGCAGGTGGGCTCAGCATGTAGACCACGCTCGCAAATCCTGTCGCACAACAGGAGCAAATCACGACATCTCTCACGCCTACCGATGGTGAAATCAATACGCTCATCGGAATTGCAAACCAGCAACTCAAACAGATCGGGCAATTCATTCCGTGCCTGATCCATTCCCTGCGCACACCATACGGTGACAGCAATTCCTTCAAACTCGCAGCCAAACCAAATGGACCGGGCAAGTTCGCCAATGTGAACGCCAACCCGTAACTACCCAGACAGACAGTGATCACTTCCAGAAAACTCATCGTCGACGCCCTCGCGAATAACTTTCTGCATGAATGAACGACTTGCTTCGGTGGCGGAATGCGACAGCACCGGCTGCTGTCCCCGTACACATCCTGACACCGCAATACAACTTCAGTGTAGGCAGATGTACCGCAGACCACAAAGAGTCATTGCTCACATCACCCGTCGCGATCTCATCCGCATCATAGTCCGAGTACTTGTGTGCAACCTGCAACCAGAGCCTCCTGTCGCCCGCTGTGACGCTTGTTCTGCCCGCACGTCCTTTCGATCGGATCATCCGCAAACGGACAGGCTGGCGACGCGTGGTGACTGCCTGAGTGCTGTCTTTGCGCAGGACGTATCCAGAGTTGAAGTCGATGAAGATCGTTTCCTTGCCCGGCTGCTGACTGACCAGATGAACCGCCGTGCGAAAGAACTCCGGATGCAATGACACGTCATCGTGCAGGTTCATTTCGATACGGGGAATCTGCCGGTAGTGCGAAATCCTGTTCTGCTCGAACACGGTACACCGGTGGAACCCGCGAAATGCTTCCAGACGCTCGCCCCACCTGGGATCCATCGGGCACATCTTCAGGACGAATAGCGTGTCATTCTTGTGGATCTGGCATTTCCTGAGTGACTCAATGAGTGTCTGACGCATGATCGCCAACCGGAATCGACTGATGTCATGCGACCAGTACTCGCAGTCGACGAATACAAGCATCTTCATCGGTACTGGAAATCCACTCGGTTGACCAGTCGCATCTGACGCTCAATCGCCCCCTGCATGGACAAACGGTCTTCCCAGTCCCGGGGCCGCTCGCCGTCCACGAACGGTTGCACCCTGCCTGCCCAGTTCTGCTTCAACTCACCAACGTGCATAACCTCGAACCCCGGGCGAACCTGCATCGTCGCCGGCCAGTGCTGAATCAACTCCTGATCGCCAGTCCCCGCCCACTCCAGATCTGAACGGAACAATCGAACCGGCGGGCAGTATTGCGAACTCCGGTTGAACATCAACGCGTAGCCGGCAAACGGCTCATCCGCAATCTGACGGACCCGACGCCAATGCCGCTCTTCCGGAACCTCACGCATCCTGCGGACGCTCCGCCGCCGAGGACAAAAGATTTTGTCATCCTGCAAACGGATTTGTGACCGCCACCCGATGGGGAAGAAAATGTCCGAATCAAGGAGAACTGTCCATCCGCCATGTGACACATAATCCAGCCCCTCCTGCATCGCCGCCCACTTGTTGAACGACGCCCCGTTTTCATAAAACGTCTCGGTCGTAATGCACTCCAGACGCAGATCCTTCACCACCTGCAGAGTCTCGTAATCTTCCGGATGCGTCACCACCAAGAACCTGTCGAACTGATCCCTGTTGACCACAGCAGTGTGCTGTAGCAGATCAGCGAAATCGACACACACCTGAACCGCCACGATCACAGTTTCACAACTCCTATTCCGCCCCAGCCGCAACCAACCGTCTTCTGATCAGTCTGGTATTGCGGCGTGATCTCCTTCCACAACCAATGCACGAATGAACCTGCTGCTTCGTGCCACGAACTCTGAGTGATATCATGAAACCAGATTCTGCGTGGATTCAGACTCCGCGCAAACTCCCAGTCCGCTTTCACCCCATTGTAACTGTGATCCCCGTCGATGAAGACGCCATCGAACGGACCCATGCCGCGGATCGTCTCTTGAATCGCCGGGTCAGTGCTGCTTCCAACAATCATCTGCGGAGCCACGTTCTCAGGCTGCGGAGAAATGTCCACCGACACGAACTCGACATGCGGGTGGGCCTGCTTCAGATAATACTCCAGACCGCCACTGTAGGATCCGATTACCAGCACTCGCCGCATGTGCGCGAACTGTGGCTTGAGCCATTCGAACTCTCGGAAGTGCTGCTGCATTTCAACAGGACCATGCTCAAAACTGATCTTCCGGGAATGTTCAGTGATCCGGTCATAAATGGAAGACAGGTTGTAACAAGAGCCAATGCTGATGTTGTCTCCGATGCTGCAGTAAGCCTGATACGCCGGAATGCAGTCGCCCGGCCATGCCTCAGTCCCACCATAACGTAACTGATACTCTGGCATTCGTCCGTTCTGCAAAAAGTCCTGCGTTCGAAACGTGTAAAACGTCCCGCTGTAATGCCACTTGTACTTCGGCATCAATGGACGCAAGCCAAATGTCCTCATTGATCCAAATGCAGAATACCCCTCCGATAACTTCTGAATTGCTTCGTCGATCCGAAATGTGACTGACTCATACATCAGACCTGTCCAGATATTGACCGCCTCGCTGCCAATTGTATGCTCTTGCTGGCCCTTGGCGTGTGCGTAGACAGTGACCGAATCCTGAGTCAGATCAAGCATACGCATCGCCGGTACTGCCGTCTGCAGTTCCCCAATGCGGTGACCACTGGCATTCGGCGCCCGAGCAATGTTCGATGTCTCAATCCATCTGATCTGCTCAAACGGCAACTCTGCCTTCACAGCTTCGGCTGAATCTGCGCCAGGCCCTGTGCTGACTCCGATAATGATCTGGCCGTCACACAGCGGGATCAATTCACGCAAACGCTCGACATGCCAAATCCACCCACCAACCCGAGGCCAGATGTGATACACCAGATTTACCTTCGGCCGCTGGGCAAATGGACGCGGCTTCACTTCAACAGACATGGCTTTCTTGTATAACCGATCGCGGCTGTTCTCACGCCCGTCCCGAACCAAACTGCCGATCCGGCGAGGTTTGGGGTTCTCCCTGCGTTCGATCGCCGCAGCGATCCGTTTGCCGAATTCAGTGCCCTCACGCAGATGCTGCTCCCAGATCTCCGGCAACGCCATTACGGAACCTCATAAATCTCAAAGCACACAGTGAAGGACGGTGATGGGATCGGATCCGTGCCGTCCAGGCAGCCAACAAAGCAGCCACCGAAAGTAGACCAGCAACCGGAAATCAAAAATGGATCGCAGGTTGTTGCTCCAGCAGTCTCTGTCAGGGTCTCAGCAGGACATGTCGTTTCAACGGGAACCATGCTGATTGTGTATTCGTTGTCGACATTCCGGCAGCAAAGAACAATGTCGTAGACGTAGGAGAACGTCGCGCCGTTGCAGTCCGTGCAAGACCCTGAGATCCTGCCTTGCCAGCAGTTCGTGCCACCGCTGATTGGTGTCTTGAATGTCAGCACACCCGTGTTGTTGAAGCAGGTGAAGTTGCCGTAACTGGATGTTGCAGTGACCGTGACGTTTAACTGCACCGGCAGTGGATTTTCGCAGTCTGTGTTCGGGACTTCTGCCAACTGACCATTTACAGTCTTCACAACCAAAGGAACGCAGCGATCTTCGCAGCAACCGCGGTTGCAGCAACAGTCAACAACCGCCCGCTTCTTTCGAACTCCCGGCAATCCTACTGTGGGCATGTGACTTCCCATCCTTCACAGTGCTTGCCTTCAATGATCAACCAATCGCACTTCGTCTGGATCACTTCGCCGTCGCAGCACTCCCAGTCAGACAGCGGGATCTGCAGCAGTTCATACTCTGCACTCATGATGGCGTAGTACTGCTCCTTGACCTCCATCCACTTCGGCTCTTCCGGAGTACTGTCCGGCGCTGGAACACTCTTGATGCAGTGATGGATCGGAAGCAACCGAACGTGACCGCCCTCCAGAATCGGCAGTCGTCTGGTGTCATGAGCATAGACGAATTCGCCCCTGCCGATCGGGCGAGTGCGATTCATCATCACACCGCCCAGCGGAGCACACGTCCCAGTGTATGCGTCGAGATCTTCCGGTCGCGTTTCCTCGCACAGATCGCAGTCGTCCTGCAGTTCCTGCTGCATGTCTTCGGAGCAGTAGTAATAATCCGCTGCCGGCGTATCATCGAAATCCGCCAGCTCGATCCGATACCACCCGTCACCCACGCAGCCGACATTCAGACCTTCCAGCACCTGCATACCGGTGGATGCAATGATTTCCAACCGCTCGCTCTCTTTGTTCAGAGCTGCATAGAACACTGTGCCCTTTTTGATATTTGTCGGAACTCCGGCGATCCACGATGCCACATCCCAGACACGAAACGGTGAGTACTCTTCCTCGCTTTCGTACAGACTCGTCGTCGTGTTCAAACGATAGAGAACTGCTGGTCCTGAAGGAACGAAGTCTGTCGTGTAAAGGTCAGTGTCGCCAACTCCTTCTTGGAAATCCTGAGTCGCAATGCACAACTGAACCTGCGGTCGTGGCATGTGCGAACTTTGTGGACCGCCCATGGAATTGACTGCAGCCATCCCGGGACCACGAGCAGCAGCCATCCTGCCGCGCAATGCCTCTCTCTGCACTGCGTTCAAATGTGCAGCACTTAATGGTTGACCGGGAATAAAGTCTGGCGTTCGAAACGTCATGGCGGGCAAACGCTTTCCATTTTGAACATCTTGTTGAAGTCTTTGAGTGGAAACATGTCTGTACCGCCCTGCACCTTCACACGTCGCCAATCGTCATCAACAGCGCCCATCACCTTGTCGTACAGCAAATGGTTGTGCCCAACGACCTGATCCAGTGCCGTAGTGATACGCTTGTGCTTGAATGTCAGAACCAATGTCGTGGTGTCCATTGGACCAAACATGTTCGTTCGTCGATTCTTGTCTTCAGCGTAATCAACAAACAGCAGTGTCTCTGGTTCGTACTGACAATCTGTTCCTTCTGCCGGCGTGTCACAGTTCTCCCCTGCAAGCAGTGACTGACTACATGGACATCTGTTGAACAGTGTTGGAACACTGCTATTCACCGTGTTGCGGAAACAGTTCAGATGAGTCTCCAGTTCGCACAGCCTTGCAACCGGAATGTTGTGCCACTCAACAGTCACCTCTGCGCTCGGGATGATCACAACAGCATGACTGTCTGGGCCAATCTGATCGTCTGGCGGTGTCTTGCCATCCCAAACAAGAGAACGACTGGGACGTGTAAACAGTTCGTATGATGCAACGCGGTCAATTCTAAATGCCGTCTCATTGAGCCACGGAATTGCACCTGTTGTCTCTGTGGTGGTGACTGCGTCAGTCCAAAGGCACTGCCACCACTGTTCCTGATATTCAACAACAACAACACACGTGCAACACGAATTGTTAATTGCTGTGGGGAGTTCATTGGGATCACTGGTTGCTGCCATCTTCCAGTGTCTTGATAATTGTTCAACATTCCCAATGTTTTTGACTGTGCCGGGGAGAATGGCAAAGTCATCATCCTCTCGAAACACATAGTCATTGTTGAAGCAGGCATCTGAAGGTGGTTCAACACGAAATCCAACAGCGCGCAATCGGAGTTGCTGTGGATACCTTGTTGTCCACTGGCTTGTACCAACATTATATGTATCGATCGGATATTCGACTGGTAATTCTGGCGTCTCAAAGGTTGCTGGCTTGTAAAACTTGCCCAATGCGCGAAGACCAAAGTCCTGCGCATACTGACATGGTAATATGAACTGGCGTTCTGCAGACGAAGTGAGCCCAGACACCGATGGCTGCATTTGTGGAGCAACCTCTTTAACGGCGTATGTGTAGCCAGTTCGCATGAGTTTTGCTGGCATTACTGTGAAATCCTTGATACCGGTGCTTCAAATTCCGGTTGCCACTGCTTGTCGATCCGGATCGGCTGCTTCTTTAGAACATCGGTCAACGTATCATTGAGGGCCGCTGTGAAATCCCTGACAAGATTTTCACTTGCAGTCTGCCTCAAGAACTCACGCTGCTGCTCCGCCGGACCGACCAAGCGTTTTGGCATCTGTGCAAACGCATCGAAACCAGCCAGCAATCCGCCAATCTGACCTCCGAACGCTCCGGCCAGCACACCGGGTATCTGCTGCCGTGGAGTCCTGCTCAATGCGATTTGCTGAAATACATCCACGCCGGCACCAGTCCGCACAGCATCCTGCGCTTGATTGATTTTGAACAACGCATCCTGCAATCGCTCGATCTCCTGTGTCAGATCTTGAATCGCAGAAGTGTTCTTATCCAATCCGGTTTCATCAAGTGACAGCGCTGCCTCCTGAATCGCTGTGGTGAAACGATCAAGATTGATCTGCTGACTCTCTCGGTTCTGTTTCTTTTCTCGCAGTTCAGCCAACCGCTCTTCGGCTCTTGTCAGCTTCTCGACGATGTCATTCTGGTCTCGCAGAATCTCATTCTCAACATTAAATGCTGCCTCACTGCTCAGTTTGTCTCTCAGCTCCTTCAGTCGATCTCCAGCAACACCAGTGCTCTCGTAGAACTTGATGGTGCTATCAATCAATGTTTGATACTGCCGAGCCAACTCGCCGACATCAAGCACCATCTGATCATACTCAGTGGCGGTGCCCTCCAGTTGCCCTCGCAAAACGGCTTGTGTTGCTGCAAGTTCTTTTGTTTTTCGATCAGCGGCATCAATTGCTGCGGTCAACTGCTCACCAACAAGAGACTCAAATTGTCTGGCCGGCTCGACCAATTTATTCAGTCGTTCTTCAAGTACTTTTGCTGACTCAGTTGCTTTATCAAACGTAATCTTGTCTGACTTTGTGAGTTCGGATGAAGTGGATTTAAGCCGTTCATTCAGTTTTGCAATGTCATCTCGGGTTTGCCGAATTGCATTGGCGTTAAGGATTCCATCCTGTGCATTCCGGTTGATGCTTACGACGCCCTGATTGATGATGTCTATCAGAGCTTGTATTTCTTTGAATCGACCAATCTGTGCTTCAGTTTGCCCTAGAATTCTCCTCACCTCTGACGGACTGAAGTCAACGCCGCCGAGACCAAGACCTGAATCTGCACGAAGACCTTCCGAAAAAGCACCTGTGTCGATTTTTCTCTGCAGGCTGTCAACTTGTTTCTGCACATCATCAGAAAACCGCTGTAAGTCACGCTGGAAAAGACGCGTCGCTGGAGCAGTCAGAAGATCTTCAACCTGTGCTCTTACCTCAAACACAATCTCTTCTGATCGCAGTCGCAATTCGTCAATACGCTCTAAGACGTCCCGAACTGACTCCATCTTCTGAAGATCTCGATTCAGTTCTTGTTCATCCAAAGAGACATTGATCTCCAAATCAATGTCTTCAAACTGACGTTTGATCCTGTCCGCCAAATCATTGAACCCGTACTCAATGTCGTTCAGCGTTTGCAACCATTCGATCATCGGCGGCAGGACTGTGATTGCCAGTGCAGCACCAATACCAGACACAGCCGGAATTACAGCCTCAGATGCTTTTTCGCTCAACTTAAACAATGCGCCAACGCGGGTCTGAATTGCTGGTATCCGCGATAGGTCGTTCAGCAGAAACGACACATTGTTCGACGCACCTCTCACCGCACCAGCAATTCCATTCAACTGATAACCAATTGCGGCATCTTCAAATGCCTGTCCCAACTGATACGCATTGTTGCTCAGCGTGTTGAATGAAACTCCAGCAGCACGAACCCTGTCAAACTGCCCTGTAAGGCGCATTTGATTAGAGACCACTTTTTTAAGAGCCTGTTCGTAATTGTCCCAACTTTCTGCTGTACCATTGATCCTTGCTCTCATTTCATCCAAATGCCGTATCGACATGCTCAAATCATTGTTGACCCCTTGGATTATTATGCGATCGTCTTTTGAAAGCACCCCCGGAGGAAAATCTTTGATACGGTCCTGAAGCGCAAGTCGTTCGTTCTCAAGATCAAACAATCTATCAAGTGCTTTTTTCTGTGTTTGCGACACCTGCTGCTGGGCGTCTCCGATCGACAAAACAGTAGCACGAATGTTTCGCAACTGAGCCAAATACGGCTCAATGGCACCAGCAGTCAAACCCGTGTCATCCATCTCGCGCATCTGCACGATCAATCGATCCAATTCGACCGATGAACTCTCCAGACTTTTCTTCAACTCTGGCGCACGCAAGTCTTTCAGTTCACGACGAACAATACTAATTTCAGACTTCAGGTTTCTCGCTTGCTTCTGGGCAGCAATCAAATTGCCCTCGACTGGCGTCGATGTTCCACCGCCGTCGGATGCGCGTTCCTGTATAGTTTCCAGAACGCGTCGCAGATCCAGCAACTGGTCAATTCGCTGCTCGATCTCAATTTCTGCGTTACCGTCCGACAGATTGATCTGCAGACGGCTTACTTCCTTGAAAGCCTCGCGAACGCCTTGCAAGTCAGTCAGCAAGCCGCCTGCACGCAATGAAGACAACTGCTTCTGCAATGTGCCGATGTCGTTCCCGACCTGCGCTCGCAAACTTTGAAATTCATCCTGGGCACGGCGTGCGGCTTCTTCTTCTGGACTCCTCTGTGCCGGTCCAGAGCCGCGGCGACCCTGATTACGGATGAAATCCTGTCGGCGGGCAAGTGCATTTGCCTGATTGCCAAGCTGATTAAATGCTCTGGTAGTTTCAGCGACAGTGTTCTGCAAGTGTTCCCGAATTGCCTCAAGATCACCTTCCTGTGGCAACACGCGAACGAACACATCAAGTAATGAATCGCCATCAGCCATAGCACACTGCTCCCAATGCTTGCAAAGCCTCGACGTATGTTAGCGACTTTGCCTCTTCCAGTGTGATCCCAGCTTCCCGGCTGACTGCTATCGCAATTGACAAGTACGGACACTCGTCAATTCTTTGCCCCCAAAACTGCTCTTCAACATTGGATGTCATGCTGACTGTTTTTGGCCCGTCTCCGCTGCTGCTTCGCTCTCGGGCGGGCCATCGGATTTTTTTGCCGCATTCCTTGTGTCTGCAATGCTCAGCGCTGCCTGGATCTGGTTCCGCTCATCTGCGGTAGCCTCCCTCCACAGCTTCAACGCATCATTGACACGCCGCTTCCAAGCATCAATCTCCAATCGCTTCGGGCGAATCTTATCTGCGTATGTCTGAGCCGAAGACTTCGCCGAACGCTCAGCAGCAGCGATCCCGCAGGCAATAGAGAACATCAAGCCCTCCAGCGAATCATCAAATCGCTGTTCCTCCTGCCGTGTCACTGAGGACGAGTACAAATGACACGTCGATACCGCGATTTCAACGAATGACGTGTAGTCACTCACGTTCATCTCAGTGGGAAGACCCCTGAGCAATGCCCAAGGGTCTTCGCGGCGACTCTTGATGTAATCAACCTTGTCCAGATAATCCTGCAGGACTCTCGGGACAATTCTGATTTTCCGATCGCCTACGGAAACTTCAGTAATCATCTGAACCTCATTTCAAAATGTCAGCCACCGCCACAAGCCCCTTGGTGTATCCACGATACAACTTCCCAACCGTAGTTGAACAGTGTGGCACCAGCCTGAGAAGCATTCATGTCAATCGGCTTGCTGGTGATGCGAACAATCGCCTCATAGTAAGTTCCTATTGGAACTCCCAGAGCAGCACCACCGCTCCAGATCTGATCACAATCAATTGCCCATCGAAGTGTCACCAACTGATTGATGCAAAACTCTGGAGCAACGCCATCGTGACATGCGATTGACAGATTTCCTGTCGTGCTCACGGTGCCGCACAGCGACAGTTCGCGGCCAAAAGAATCGCTCGTCACAAGTTTTGGTGTACTGGCAGTCTCACTGAATGCCATCTGTGTCACATGTGGTATCTTGTCCCACGTGCTGTTCGCATAAAGCAGCACACACATTCCCTGTGAGCAGCAAAGAGTTCCAGCAGCAAATGGCATCGTGTTCTCTCCTTATATGCCAGTCATCGTACCAGTCAAAGTGACTGACACCTGCAGCGCGTCTCTCCGTGAAACTCGCTGCAAATTACCACGCGATCGTACACAAAAACAGCCGCATTCCCCAAGACTCAAACATCCCGGCTGAAATACAAACGACTGCAGCAAGCCCCGAAAGACCTCCGCCTCAGCCGAATGCTCAACCTCAAAATAACCCGAGATGCTGACCCTGTGGACCTCTTCTACTGCGTCTGTCGTTACAACGCCCGATGTAACCGACGAAGAAATCACACAGTACCGACCGGAGTCGGAATTCTGCTTCACGCCATCGTAATACTCGTCCACCGCAATCGGATTGCCAGACAGACCTGTCAGTGCCTGCTTGAACGCATCAAACACACAGCACGGCATCACTCTGCCTCACAATACTCAGCAGCAATTACCACCACCGAACCAGAAAACACATCCACGTCCGGGAAGTCCTGAACCAGCAGCAACTCTGCGTGCTCACAACTGCGGGCATGATACTCAACAACCGAACCCAAACCAAAAACCAAATACTTTCGCATCCCCATGACGCCTTTCAAAATGGGACTCCATCAACCCTGGTGTTACGAAATGCACCAGACTTCATCTGCCGTCGTAAATTCGCACCAATTCGTATCCTGTACCTCTGATAAATCGGCTTGATCCACGGCCTCGGGTCAGTTCCCTGATCCGTGCGACCGCCAGACATCCGGTTGTCCCACCCGATCAGATAGTTCTGCGATCGCCTCGCTACATGCCCGTCACGCCGGAACCCAATATATCCACCGTCCGAGGAAATGTAATTCGCCAGAAAGTCCGTTTGCACCTTCGCAAAACCCGTCTCCGGGCGGTTGTTCTTCAACCCGGAATCCATCTCCTCATCGAACCTGTACCGCTCATCAGAACTTGCATACTTCGGACCGTTATACGCAATCGGAATGCCACCCTTCGGACTGTGCGGCTTCGCCCGCCGGCGTGTCAGGTACTGCCTGTAATTACCTGCTAACTCAACTGCACCAGCCGCGCAGAGTGCTCCCAATCGCTCCGACAATTCGAGCATAACCTCGTTTGTGTGATCTCTGAATTCAACCTCAACACGAAACATCGATCCGCTCAACCTGCAATGTGTATGGAACGAACCTGCCGTTGTCCGTGAACTGCAACACCCGATACCACTTCCCGCCGACCTTCAGCCGGTGCCGAGACTCCGGATGCTCGCCCACAGGCCATCGATCAATCGTCAACGATCGACTGATCTGCATCTCGATCGCCTCGTTGTCATACCCACGAGAGCCACCGTCCACTATCAGCCGGCCAAAACAACGATCCTCCAATTTGGCCTCGGTCTCCAGATCGCACGCCACATCACAGTTCTCAACGCCGTAAACAAACACCGGCTCGGTCAAACTGAAACACAACGCCACGTTCCTCGCCCATAACTGCCAGACGCAAAAGGACGTGACTGGCACAGCCCGGTAAACCTGCCAGTCGTCGCCCTCATACGTCACCACGGCAGAAGGACCGCTCTCAATGTCCGCTTCGTTCCTGCTGAATGTGAAGATCCTGTCCTGACCGTACACGCCCTGATCCGGACGCGCAAAGTCATTCGGCATCTGCTGAACAGACGCCTTCAACAGACTTGTCTGCACTCCGCAGTACTTGTGAACAATCGACTGCGGGTTGCAGTTGCCATTCAACCACAAGTCGCAATCACAATTCACGTCGCAGCAACTCATCGACGGTATCTCCGCCCTGAAACGATCCGACGCGTCGGTCGACAAGTCGTACCGCATGATACCTGCGAAATACACGGCGTCTGAACGAACTCATACAACTGATTCGCGGTGGTCTGCGATGCACAGTCCTTGTCGTCCCACATCTGCCGGTAAACATCCAACGCTGTACGCATCCCCTGAAGTTGTGCCGTCGTGTCGTGAGAAATGCCCGCTTCGCTCTTCTTGATCCCGGCGCAGCCCGGATCACTCGCCAGCTTCGCAGCCAAATCGCAAATCTTCGTTTCTAGCTCGGCACAACTCAGGCAGGATGCCATCACGTCACCTCAATGATGCTCGGATACCGCTCCGGATCCACAGACGAAGCCTGGAACAAATGCCGGTATGTCGGACCTGTCACCTCAGCCTCGGTCATCACTCGACACTCCGGAAACTCGTCTTCCGGATTCTCCGCTGCAGTCCGCCCACGAAAACTGAGTGAGCCCATGTAAGCCTGATGCAACTGCGGAGCACTCAAGTCACGACGAGCACGAACTACCTTCGGAGGACCGCCCTGCAACTTCACCAAATAATGCCGCAGCGGCTCAACCGGTGCAGCCGCCTTCCGAATCGAGGAGTCCCCCGACTTCTCACTGTCAGCCATCTGTTTTTCTCCACGCCCATGAAAAAACGGTGAGGCAAAATCGCCTCACCGTTTATCACCTGCTCAGGTGCATCTGTCAAGCAGTCATCACGGCGTCGGAGTACACATGAAGCCCCGCATCGGATCCTTCACGTAACTGTAACCCTTTGACAGACTGGTCCACTTCGCCACGATCCGCTTCTCCTGCATCTCACCACTGATGTTGATGCGAGTCACTTCCGGGCGAATCTGGTAAACCAGACCGATGAATGCGTTGATGTCAGATCCGAACCACATCCACTTCTCTGCTGCAGCACGAGTCACGCCGTAGCGAAGAACGATCCGATCAGCCAGACGCTGGTACGCCTGCAGTGTGACGTCCATGTTCGCAGCAACCGCATGGGTGCTGATGTACTTGTACGTCGTGCTGCCGCCGTCGCAACTGGTGCCGTCATGCTCGACCGCACCAGCACGAATCCGCGGATTGATCTCGTCACGCTTCTTCGGGCTGGTCAGAATCGTCAGGTTGTCAGTCGGAACTGTTACCGGACGACCGTGGAACAGATCGCGGAAGTCGTACAGATAATCCTTCACCGCCTGAAAATCACTCGGGCAGTTGATGTCGTTCCGCATCGCGTTGATCCACGGACCACCAGTCCCACTCGGGAACGGCGTGGTGACCGCAGCATCCGGACCGTAGAACGTCCCATACGCAGTGCCAGAACGATTGTAAGTCTGACGATACCCAATCAACGCATCCAGCAACTGATTCTCCCAGTGCTGGTTGTGCGCGTCAGCGAGCTTCGGAACCTGCTGGGCGAGATAACCGTTCGGATCCTCGCACAGAGCCTCGCGGGTGAACTCAAAACCGAGACCAACCTGAGACCCCTCCGGATGATCCATGAAGTCACTCGCAACACCGAATGACGGTGGTGCCTGCAACTCACGAACTTCCTCAACCGACGGATCACTGAAGATCCCCTTGTCACGGTAAGCCCGCTCGCACTCACCCTTCGTTTCCGCTGAAACGCGACCAAGCAACAGATACTCCTCTTTCGGAGTCTCGCGAAGGCCGAATCGAATCAACTTCTCAGCGAACTTCACGAACGTGCCCTTGGTCACCGTCGCTTCCAGAGCGTTCTGGCTCATCTGGCGAGCATTGCCACGCCAGTCAGCACCCAAGTCCTTCCGAAGACACTCAGTCAGGTCGAACTCGCTCCAGTGCATGTCGCCAGACTCAAGAATGCCATCAAACTCAGGCATCACTTCAGACTCGCCATGCTGCTCAACCGCATCCAGCAGCTTTCGCGTCACACCGCTGTTCGGACTCTTCAGTACCATCGCTTCATCTCCTGTTCTCGGGCTCATTCCCGATCAAATAACAAACGAAACCGAGATCAGACAAACTCGACCATGACGCGAGACTTCGCGTCCGGACCAGAATCTTCAACCGCCTTGAAAACCGCCAGATTGACATCCGCGGTCGGCGTCAACTTGTGTGCCAGAAGGGCGTTCGCCGACGGATCCTTCGAGAACGTGAACAGGTCACCCTGCTGATACGTGGCAGCAGTCTCTGCACCTGTCGCATCCGTCAGCAGGTAACTGCGGCGGAACAGCAGGTTCGGCTCAGGGCGAACGTAGGGAACCGTAGGCTCCTGACCAGCGATGCACGCGTCAGTCTCCACTTCCCCATACGCAACGCCGGCAAACGCAGCAATCGCGTCGCCACGAGTCGTGTCGAGGTCAGTGTTCCACGTGACATCCTCAACGAGACCAGCCTTCGTGACACCAGTCGTTGCCGTGTCTTTCGTCAGGAAGTCGCCCGGGCAGATCTCAATCGTCGGAACACCATCGCCGTCGACCGGCAGGGTCAGATGCTCAACATTGATGCCAGAACCGAGTCTTCCGTTCTGGTACTGGCAATCTTTGCACTGTGGCATGTTCTCTCTCTCCTTCTGCTGCTCTCAAACAGCAACGTATTCACAAAACAAGATCACCAATTCAGGACTTGATTCCCAGCTCGGCACGCAGGTTCAACTTCCCGCCACCAGCCCGCTTCTGATTACCCAAACGGGGAGCACCACTGTCCGGCTCTCCGCCACGGGCCAATTTCAACTCGCCGACAGCCGCAACAACCGACTCCAGCAACAGACGAATCGGCTCAGAATGCTCAGCAGGAATCGCAATAACCTGCTCAACCACCTTCTCAGACAATCCGCTCAACGGACTGTCCTTCAGCAGCGTATCAACCTGCTCGGTTACTTCCGCCAAGCGAGCCGCTGCAGCCTGCTCGGCCTTGATCTGAGCAAGTTCCGCCTGAGCTGCCTCCAGTGCCTGCTGCACCTTCGTCTGCTCAGCCGCAGCAGCATCATCCTGCCTCAACTGCTCCAGAATCTCAGGATGACTCTTCAGACCCTCAAGCAACTGCTCTGGTGTCAATTCTGCCACGTCTGTCTCCTCATGCTCAAAAACCCCATTCGTCGTCGCCGGATGGGTAACAATGTCCACTGATCGGATCGAATGGATCCCTTCAACCACGATGCGCCCGGCAGAATCCCGCTGGCGACCAACTTTCAAACTGGCGTTGATGCTCATCCCCAACCCGCTCGGATTGTTCCGGATGTCCCACATCAACTGCTCATACACAGCGTGCTTCGGATTGAACCGAACGTCGCCAAAATGTCCCTGCCCCTCGCGATACTTCGCCGTTACCACCGAACCAATCTGGTCCTCGTAACGACGTGCATCCGTGGCCTGTGCCGGATGATTCAAAAACACCCGGGCACCAGTCAACCGGTCTGAACCAGTCGATCGGACGCCATGAGTGTCGTAAGTGCGGCCATTCCTCGACTCCAAACCCAGCAACTTCATGCCCCGAACCATCGTGCCGCCGCCGTCTTCCAACTCCTCCACAACGGAATCTTCCGTCATCAAGAAGTCGAACTGCTCGACAACATGCTCAGAATCCTGCTGCTGCTTGCGCCGACTCATTTGCCGCCACCCTTCTTGCCACCACCACAATTGCACTTCTGAATTCTCATGACTTTCGCCTCCTCACTCAGTTTCTAACAATTCACGCCCAAAAACACCAAAGCCCAATTCTCAACCCTGATTATCCGCCGGCGAAGTCCGACCCGGATCGCCACTCAAAACGCCCGGTTCACGCATCTGATCACCCCGATTGTCCGGATTCGGACCCGGTGTGCCACATGTTCCCGGATTCTCAGTCAACGGCGGCTCAATCTCGCTCTGCTCACTGCGACGCTGGGCCTGCTCCTCCTCATACGCCCAGCCCATCCTCGTGTTCAATGTCTTACCACTGATCCTGCCAGAACCCCACGCGTCCCGGTGGATCTCCCACTCCTCCATCCTGTTCCGAGTCTGAACAATCGGACCGTCTGCAATCAAACGAACCCGATCCACATCCTCCACCGTGAAACCAATCCCCTCCAAATTTACCGCCGCAACACGCAATACCTGGTCCAAAATCAACAAGTCCTCAGACGACATCTGATTCTGCCAATACCCAACCGCCTTATGAAATGGACCCTCGCTCACCAAAGTGCTCGCGAAATTCCCCTGACTCACGTTCATCGTCAGCATGAACTCCGGCAAACTCAGACCCGCCGCACAAGACCGAAGCAACGAATCCAAAAACATGATCATGTTCTCGTTGCTCGCACCAGTCTCCGGAAACTCATAGTCCACCGTGCTCGGCTTCGTCACCACCGCAACCTGCGGCTGGTCGAACGTCTCGCCGTCCTGACCAACCTTCCCGCCACCGCCCGAATTCAACATGCTCCTCACAGCGTCGCCGTCCATGTTGCTCCGGATCGTCCGAATCGCACCGAACGTGCTCTGAAACGTGCTCACACGCATCAAATTCGACAGCAACGTCTTCGCATACTTCAACTCCTCACGAACCTCCCAGTAAAACGTCAACCCCCGGGGACTCCGGCTCGTCACGTTCCGCCGGCGTCCCAGTAACACCGCCCGTAACTCCCCCGTAACACTCCACTCGTTACTGTCCGATCGCAACAACTCAAAGTCCACCAAGCCCGACGCATCACGCGGAGCAGTCTGAAGCTCCCGGATCCACTGACCACTGCCGTCGTCACCACCATCCACGAAATAACCAACTCGCCTGTTCAATATGTTGTTCTGCCACCGAACACCCAACTCGTCACGGTACGGCAAACTCCGCTCCTCAGCGTCCTGATACCTGCTGTTCGGATCCAACGCCAAATCAGTCGCCTCAACGAACGACAACTCGACCTCACCGCCCTCCGGGAAATACAGCACGTCGAAACACTCGCCCTCCTCAACCAGTCGCTCCGAAACCTCACCCTGACGCAATCCCCAGCCGTTCCGCTGCATCCAGTCCGCCAAATACTCCTGCATCGCACGAATCGGACCCGACAACGCCTCACGCGCTGTGTCGTCACCCTGATCCGATTCAGCACGCGGCTTCACCGCATACGTGTGACCAGTGTGACACGTGTAAAACTTCTTGTTCTCCCGAGCATTCTTACCCCACGGCGTCTTAGCACACTCACGACCTATCGCAATACGCTCACGGATCTCCTCGATCGTCGTGTTCTCGTCAAACAACTCGCCGCTGCCCGGAATGTCCAAATCACCAATCCGACCCTCCCCACAACTGGAACGCAACTCCTCCAACATCGCCGATGCCACGACAGCCATCTTGCCCTCCATCAAGGCTATCGCTCTGGCCGCTTCCATCATGTCTCTGTCTGACATCGCCCGTCACTCCCGGAAATCACACCGTAAAACACACAAGCACAACAAAATAACCCCACTGACCGCAAACCGACAATCTCAAAACAAACGCCGCTGCAGCATCACCCAGGCCATTCAGATTCCAGCGGATTCATTTCCGCACCGCAGTTCTTGCAATAGATCGTACCTTCCGGCATTGGGCGGTCGCACCTCGGGCAGATTCCCATCACGATCATTGCCTCTCGCTGTGTTCGATCTGGGACCCAACCAGCTTCAGTCCTACGATACACTAGCCACTCGACGTAACCGTCACAAATCTTGTTTCCGTCCGGCGCACCGTGCCCGAACTTTTGACAATTGCAGTTGTCCTCGAAGCAGCACCGCACCATTTCCCCATCTCGTGGACCACCGATCAATGGCAATTTCATAACCCCTCCGCACTCAAAACAAACGCCGCTGCAGCAACACATCGACCGCAATGTCGTCCAAAATGTCGTCCGTCTGAGGGGGCTTTGCCCTGTTCGGACTGTCCATCGCATCAATCCCCAGTAATAAAAGAACAATAAGCAAAGCCATCAAAGCAACCGGGCTAATGTCGCCCTCTCCTGTCGCTGGGTATTCGTAACTTATTTCCGTTTTAGCAGGTCTTGATACTGGTGCCGCACCAATGCTCTTGCGGATTACTGGCCCGTCTCTGTCCACTGGTGCTCGCCTGTCATCCAACAAAGATGTACCGTCACAAGTGCCGCCAACTCTCGCCTGCTCTCTGCCCGATGGTAACTCACTCATCTCACACGCCCTTCCGCTCACTGTCCAAAAACTGCTCCAAATATATCGGCATCTGCTGACACATCGCTAACGCGTCAGGACCGTCGTCGTGCTTACCCTTACCTCCACGACCGTCAAACTGACGCAACTGACTCAACAACAACCCCGTACCCGGATTGTTCAAAAAACGAAACCGACGACCACGAATCGGACCGTCCAAACGCCTGATACGCATCTCCTTCTTCAACATGTCCTTCACGCCAATCAATCGACCGCCACGCTGAAAATACTGACTCAACGCATACTCCGGATGATCCGCCGCATATCGGTATATCAAATCCTTCATCACCTCCTGAAATGCAACCGACTCAATCCCAATCAAGTCACGCTGCGTAATCCGATGAATGTCCCTCTGACAAAACTCAAATAATGACTCCACAATCTCACCCGGTGGACGACGAGCCAAATCCGCACTCACATACTTCAAGTCCCCGTACTGCATCAAACAACAAATTGCACTGTAGTCCCCCTCCTTCTCACTCTTACCCTTGCTCGGATCCACTGCAAACATCCGAATACTCTCGTCCTCATGACGTGGCCTCGGCCACTCGTCCCACTCAATTAACAAATCACGAAAATATGACCGATCCCACTCCGTACCACTCACACTGCTCTCAAACCAACAACCCCCCAAATACCTCTCTCGCTCCGAATCCGATAACTGCATCAAACGGTCGCCGTAACTCGGGTCGCTCTTCATCAAAAACGTGTTGTCGCTCAACTTACTCGGAATAAAAGCAAAACTGTTCGTCAACCGCTTCCCGTCGTCACCATACTGCTCACTCTCAAACCACTCGAACTCATTCCCAACACGACGGAAATGACGAATCACTCCGCTCTTCGATGGATCCGGATAACCGTTCTCGTCCAAATACCAATGAACCATCCCAAATAACCAACTGTCCCTGTCAGGGTTCGTACTCATCCGTAACGTCGGCTTCACACCACACGCCGACCTGCACCGACCCCACAAAAACAACACGTCCTCCGGCTTGAATAAATTGGCCTCGTCGATCACCAAACTGTCAAACTGCGCGCCAACATACTCGTTCCGCTTCTTCGGACTGTTCAAAATGTTCAAACTGATCTTCGCCCCACTCGGAAATCGATGCTCATTGCTCGTGTGATTAAACACCGCTCCAAATGGCTCATAAATACTCTTGCTCACGTCCCGCAATCCGCCCGGCTGGTCCAACTGCGGAAACGTCTCACGGAATATCGCACCACGATAACGACTCTTCGCGTGCGGACCCTGAACGTGACGCAACATGTCCAACATCAACGCGTAACTCTTACCACCACCAGCAGCTCCGCCAAATAAAACCCACTCCGCAGGACATCGCAATAACTCCATCTGCTTCGCACTGACTTCCATCGCAACACCTCTACCCTTTCTCGTTGTATCGTAGCAAAAAGGTCGCAATTTTTGTTTTGATTTTTTTTCGACATGGGGGAGGGGGTTAAGTAGCGGCGTTCCGCTGGTAGGTTTCCGGGTCGGTTCGACGCCGTGGAGCAGGTGCCACCTGAGTGAAGCGACGCCGTGGAGCAGGTGCCACCTGAGTGAAGCGACGCCGTGGAGCAGGTGCCACCTGAGTGAAG
>Ga0196905_1000216_pt1 | contig 23086 bp, 30 predicted proteins | sample CB_VirMetaG_3_FD_169098 | JGI IMG/M metagenome (GOLD analysis project Ga0196905, IMG submission 169098) | Freshwater to marine saline gradient viral communities from Chesapeake Bay - CB_1508_1S Viral MetaG (v3) (version 3) | ecosystem: Environmental > Aquatic > Marine > Coastal | place: USA... | reverse complement strand
TTTGAAGCATTTTATCAGGCTGTTAGGCGTTCATATCGTTTTGGGCAAAAGAATAAAGTAAAAGTTCATATTTTAGTTCCAGAAAGTCAATCAAATGTTAGGGTTACTATTTTAGAAAAACAGAAAAGGCACTTTGAAATGATACAGGAAATGGCTAAATATTCAAGTGAAACCGATTACAAATCTGCAAAATCAAAAGTTATGATAAACAACAAAGAAATTAAAAACGATAAATACCATGTTATTAATGGGGATTGTGTTCAAGAAACAAAAAAGTTAAATGATAATGTAGCCGATTTAGTTGTGTTCAGTCCACCATTTGCAGAACTTTATGTATATTCCGATAAAGAAGAAGACATGGGAAATGTATCGAATTATAAGCAATTTGAACAACATTTTAAATATTTAATTCCTGAGTTAAAAAGAGTTTTAAAAAGTGGGCGTATTTGCGCTGTTCATTGTATGGATTTACCTATACAAAAAGGTAAAGAGGGATATATTGGTTTAAGGGATTTTAGCGGTATGTTAATAGATTGGTTTCAAAGTGAGGGGTTTATATATCATTCTAGGGTTACAATTTGGAAGAACCCTGTTACAGAAATGCAAAGAACTAAGGCATTAGGTTTATTGCATAAAACAATTAAAAAGGATAGTTCAATGACTAGAGTAGGTATTCCTGATTATGTTTTATTTTTTCGTAATGAGGGCGAAAATGAACACCCAATAACACATCAAGATACAGATCCGAGCCAAAAAGATTATTTACCAGTTGATTTATGGCAAAAATACGCATCGCCAGTTTGGTATGATGTTGATTATTCAAGAACATTGCAATATACAACTGCAAGAGATAGCAATGATGAAAAACACATTTGTCCATTACAACTTGATACAATTCAAAGAATTATACATTTATATTCAAATCCTGATGAAGTTGTATTAAGTCCTTTTGGCGGTATAGGTTCAGAGGGCTATCAAGCATTAACAATGGGTAGAAAATCAATATCGATTGAATTAAAGGAAAGTTACTTCAAAATAAATGAACAAAATCACAGAAACGCATTAATTAAAAACAGCCAATTAACTTTATTTTAAATTATGGAAGCAAAACTTAATAGAGAGGATTTGTTGGCACTACTTAAAGGAGTGGTGCCTAATTGGGGGGCAATGGACGACCCTTTAGTTAAAAAAGCTGGTTGGTATTTCTGCGATTATGGGAATAGCCGTTGGAAAAGCTTAGACAATCTAACAGATGAAGAACTATATGAGTGTTATTTAATATGTAAAAATAGTTGGAAAAAATAATGAAAATACAAGCAAAACAACTAAGCAACCTTGTCGAGGACTGCAGGGAACTTATCAAAGAATACATGGAAAAAAACAATTTAACAATTAACGCAATGGGTGTAAAGTGCAAGATACACCCAGCGCAGTTACACTTATTCTTAAGCGGTAAAGGTGGGTTAAATTTAACCACCATGCAGAAAATAGGGAATGTAATTAGTAATAACTAACTTTATAGGTGGGGTATTTACTCCGCCTTTTTTTTATTAATTTTTTTCATTAACTTTGTAGCCTATGAACTTTTTTAAGAAAATAAAGGTAAAACGAGAATTAAAGGAAATCGAGCAACAACTTGAAGCACTTAAGCAAATTAAGTTTTATGAAGCTTTGATTTTAGCCTTACCAACTGAACAGCTTAATGTAAGGGTTGGTTACATGGATTTTGTACTTGAAAAAGACGATAAGTTAAAACCAACGGTAGATAAGATACTTATTGAGGAAATTAATAAACAGATTGAAAAATTAAAGGGTAAGTTATGAGCAAAGTAGGAGCGCCGAAAGGGAATAAAAACGCTGAAAGGTGGACTTTTGAAGAAGCTAGTGCTTTTTTTGATAAAGCCTTAACACTTTCCAAAAATAACGAATACGATTTTATAGGAGAAATAGCCTACGATTTAGATGAAAGTAAGAATATATTTGATTATTTAATAGATAAATTTCCTGAGCTTAAACCATTAAAGGAAAAGCTTTTAACTAACTGTGAAGTAAATTGTTTCAGGAACGTAAAAAAGGAAAATATTAATGTTGCAATAGGAATTATTAACCTTAAATCTAATCATGGGTGGACAGACCGCCAACAATTAGACCATACCACCAAAGGCAACGAAATAAACCAAACGCCTATAATAGTGGCTAACAAGGAAACCGCAGATGCTTTAGAGGAATTAAGAAAACGTTTTGAAGATGAAACTAACGAAGACGTTTCATAATACCCTAAGAGCCTATTTAAAAAATAGCAGATTTATAGTAAATAAGGGGGGTAGCCGAAGCGGTAAAACATATTCGGCACTCCAACTGCTTTATATCATTGCAAGAGATAGCAAGAAACCATTAATCATACACGTTGTAAGCCATAGCACCCCTCATTTAAAGGACGGTGCAATAGTTGATTTTGAACATATCCTAAACGGTCAACAGATTAACATTGATGCCATACGAACGCAAAACCCCCATACTTATAAAATAGGGTTATCAGTTATAAAATTTATTGGATTTGATAACGTAGGTAAATCACACGGAGCCAAGAGGGATATACTATTTATTAACGAGTGTAATTTAATGAAGTATGAGATTTGCCACCAACTATTTCAGCGTACAAGGGGCACTATCTTTTTAGACTATAACCCAAGTAGTAAGTTCTGGATTGATACGTGCGGAATATTGGAGGACGAGCGCACAACATTGATACACTCCACATTTTTAGACAATGCCGAGAATTTAACACCCGCCCAAATTGATGATTTTGAAATGGCAAAGCGCAAACACGACGAGGAACGCCAAAGAGGAATACAAGGCTACTACTATAATTGGTGGCGTGTTTACGGCTTAGGCTTGTTGGGGCGTGTTAGTGGTACGATAATTAATAATTGGGAAGTTGCCCCATTTCCTGAAACAGACGTTTACGGCTATTGTATCGACTGGGGAGCAAAAGACCCGTTTACATTGACTAAGGTGGCAGTCGACAAAAAGGGCAAACGTATTTGGGCGCACCAAGAAATATACGCACCAATGCCGAATTTGGATAATATGGTGGAAGCTATTACCAAGAAGATAAAAGACCGCTCAAAGGTTATAATTTGCGATAGTGCCCGACCTGATTTAATCGTGTTGCTAACAAGGAACGGCTTTAATGCAAGACCATGTTTACCCAAGAAAAAGTTAAATAGTATTCAACTATTATCTAGTTACCAACTACTTATCACGGAACAATCCTACAACATACAAGATGAGCTTTACAAATACAAATGGAAAGACAAAGCGGGGGAAGTACCTGAAGACGGTAACGACCACTCAATCGATCCTTTAGGATATTATTTGCGTTGGTACGACTATACTTATTAATTTTTTTTATAACTTTGCAAATATGATAATTAAAAACTATAATACAGAGCCTTACAACGTTTTCGAAACGAGCAAACCAGCAACCGAAAATGTTTTTATACCCTTGTTTAGTTCGGGGAGGGCAAATACTAATATAAGCGAAAGCTATTTAATCGAAGAGGGGTACATAACCAACGACATGGTTTACGCTGTTGCCAAGCGTATAGCTCAGGTAACCGCAAGTTTACCCATAATACTCGAGAATAATGGGCAATACATTGAGGACGACAACGATGAGTTAAAGCGGTTTATATTCGAGAATTGGCATGATAACGACAGCTTAGAACAGGCGTTGTTTAAAGAGGTGCTATATTTGATACTAACAGGGGATAGTTATCACTACGCACCGTATGAGTATATTGGCGCTAGTTTACCAAGCAAAAATTATATTTTGCCCCCTCAAAATGTGAGGGCGTGGCGTGAAACAATGTCGATATTGTCCGATATTGACCGTTACGAGTTTAATGACGGTATAAGCATTAGGAAGATAAGCCCAACGGAAATAATGCACTGCCAATATTTTAATCCAAGTATTGAGGGAATTAGAAACAACGAGGGGTTAAGTCCTTTACAATCGGGGTTTGATTTGTTGAAATCAACCAATAACCGTAACTTAGCAGAAAGTAGCCTATATGAAAATAGGGGGGCTAGTGGTATTATATCTTCAAAAAATGAATATCCAATTACCGCAGAAGATAGGCAACAACTACAATATGACTTTGATAAGCGTATTGGTGGAGCAAAAAACGCCAACAAAATTATAACCGTTCAGGGAGCTGTTGACTACAAGCAGTTAGGTATGAGCGCAACGGATATGGAGTTACTAGGTATGAGAGCGGAGCACCTAAGGGCGGTTTGCTCATTGTTCGGCGTTCAATCGGTTATATTCGGCGATGTTGGTGCGAGTACTTACAACAACATGCAAGAAGCAATGAAAGACTTTTATAACCAAACGTGTATTCCTATCATGGAGCAAATTTTGGCGCAGAAGAACAAGCAACTAATCAAGCGTTATAACTACATATCGGGGCAAAAGTATAAGTTAACAATAGACAAAAACGATATTGACGCATTGAAGCCTGATTATACCGTTAAAGTAGATAACATATTGAAACTAATAAATGCAGGATTAATGACAGTTGAAGAAGCTAAAACAGAACTAAACCTTTAAAAAATGGAAATAAAAACACTAATTGAGAAAAAAGCAGAAGTATTAAAACTTAGGCGAATTGCAAGAAAATACGACGTTATAACTAAATCCGATGTTGTAGAGATTGAGAGCGAAGACGATGTACTAAAACGCACGATTATCGGCAACACTTATAACTGGTTAGATAATCACGGCGATGTGCATTTATCTGGATGTTTTGCAAAGTCAATAAGTGAGCGTGTACCGTTTTTCTTAGCCGACCATAAACACGATGTAACCGCAAAGGTGGGTATTATTAACGAGGTAATGGAAGCACCAATTAGTTGGGCGGAATTAGGAGTTGATAAAGACGGAAACACCGAATGTTTAAAGGCAAATGTTGACGTAATAGAGGACTTAAACAAAAGTGTATACTACCAATATAAAAATGGTATGATTAACCAACACTCGGTAGGAATGGAATATATTCAATTGGATATTGCAATTAACGACACTTACGACAAAGATGGTTATGCAAATTGGTTAAAATACTTACCAATGTTAGGCAATCCGATTGAAGCTGAGGAGTGCGGTTATTTCTACCTAGTTAAGGAAGCGAAATTGTTTGAAATAAGCGCAGTTTTATCGGGTAGTAATATACTTACCCCAACCATGCAAGACGATGCTGTTATAAAAGAAATTTATAATAAATTTGGAGATATAGAAAAATTTTATGAATTTTGTAAAATCACTCTAGGAACTGAGCCGACAAATGTCACTCAGGTAGTAGAGCCGAAGAAAAAGAACTATTATAAACATTTAATTAAAAAGTAAAAACAATGGAAAACTTTACAGCAGAAACAACCTTTGAGGAATATTTAGGAATGTTGGGTATTACCAACTTTGATGAATTACCTGAAGAGGAACAAGCAAAATTAGTGCAAGACTACCAAGACGCTTTGGCTAACTTGGTTAAAATGTACGAAGAAGAAAACAAGAAAAACAAAACTCAAATTTCAGTAATGAAAAATCAAATGGAAATTGGGTTTAAAGAATTATCTAAAAAATTAGAAAAAATGAAATCAGTTGAAAGCGTAGTAAAGAGCTTTAGCGCTCAAATCCGTGAAAGCTTAATGGCTAACAAACAAGCGTTAAGCGATTTAAAGAACGACAAAAACAAATCCGTTGTATTTAAGGCGGTTGGTAACATGACCTTTAGCGGTAACTTATCAGGCGGTAATGTACCTGTTGAGGATAGAATTGAGGGTTTAAATGTAATTGCTTCAAGAGAGAATAAATTCTTATCGGCATTACAAGCAAAAGCAACTTCAAGCAATGTAATTAGCTGGGTTGCTCAAGCGAATAAAGACGGTTCAGCTGGTCAAACTGCTGAGGGTACTGCTAAAAACAAAATTGATTTTGATTTAGTTGTAGCGTCTGAGAATGTTAAGAAAACAACTGCGTACATTAAAATTTCTAACGAAATGTTAGACGATGTTGATTGGATGCAGTCAGAAATCGAAGCGGAGTTAATGAGAGAATTATTCAAAGCTGTTGAAAACGGTGCATTTAGCGGTGACGGTACAGGAGCTAACTTGAAAGGTGTTAAAACCGTAGCTACTGCGTTCGCAATTACAGGAGCTGACTTTGGCGAGGTAGTTGTTAACCCTAACATTGTTGATGTATTGGTAGCTGGTAACTTACAAATTGAATTAGCTGAGCAAGGACAAGCATCTTTATGTTTCTTAAACCCTAGAGATATAGCGAAATTAAAAGTTCAAAAAGTATCAGGAACAGATAAGAGATATATCGACCGTTTACAAACTATCGGGGACACTTTATTGTTAGACGGAATTACTAAAATCGTTCCAACTACTTTAATCCCAACAGGAGAATTCTTAATGGGTAACTTTGACAAAGCGTACTTAGTAGAAAAAGACGGTGTTAAGTTTGACATCGGTTACGAAAATGACGACTTCACTAAGAACTTTGTTACATTATTAGCTGAGTGGAGAGGTGCGGTTGTTGTTAAGACTAACGATAGAACAGCGTTTATCAAAGGCGACTTTGCATCTGCTGAAGCATTATTACAAACTACGTAATCTTTCTTTCATATCATAGTAGTTTAATTGTTGAATGGTGGGGGCGTAATTGCCCCCACTTTTTTTTTGTAAGATGAATAAAGTAATATACATAATGGCAATATATCAACGCCATGAATTAACTAAGATAGTGTTAGACTATTATCGGGATTTAGGCATTGATTTAATAATTGCTGGTAGTGAGGGCGTAATAAGTCAAGAGGTGGCCAAAGGGTTTAAATACATTGAAGTGGCTAATAGTCCGCTAACATACAAAAATAACGCAATGCTTAAAGAGGTGCAGAAGTATGAACACGATGCAGTTGTTTTGTTAGGGAGCGACGATTTTATTTGTCCTAATACGGTGGAATTTTACAAGCACCTACAAACAGATAAGGTATTTGGGTTTAGTGATATTTACTTTTATTCAACTGAGCATAAGCAGTTAGGATATTTAGAACTTGACAAACATTTTGGTGCTGGGCGGTTTTTCCCTAAGTCAGTGTTAGAAAAGTGCAATTACAAAGCATGGCAAAGGCAATTAGATAGGGGTTGCGACACTGAAACAGAACGTTATTTTAAAACATTGGGGATTGAATTTGAGCGTATAAGTATAAAGAAAAACAATCTTTTTTTAATTGATATAAAGCACGATTATAATATATCGAGCAAAAACATTATCTTTGCTTGTAAGAAAGAAAATTTTAATATTATGGCTAAAAAAGTAGGAAAACAAACAGCGAATAAAGTAGAGCAGTTAACATTTACACCTAAAGCAGTGTTAAACGGTTACGTGCGTGTAATTTGTAACGACAAAAACGAAAGTTTAAAGGGTAGAACATTGTTGTTGCCGGAGGAAAAAGCAAACTTAATAGTTGCTAAAGGTTGGGGAGTTTATGAGGGTTAAGATAGAGGGCAAGAATTACGAGGTTAAGACCTTGTTTGGGGAGTACAAAATAAAGGACTTAATTTGGGCAAATCGTATCTTAAGGGAAAACGATATGAGCCCAAGATTTTGTATGAAGTTGTTAAAGGAAACGACTAACATCCCTGTTGAGGTGCTTGAAATATTGGATTTTGAAAGTGAAATAAAGGTATTAGCTGAAATGAGCCTTATAGGTTTACGCACTCCTGACATTGATGTGTTTATGGATTATGTGCAAGTTGACGGTGTTAAATATTACAAGCGTGAAGAATTGTTAACATTAAGCGGTATTAAAGTAATGTTTGGTAAAAACAACTTTAAACAATTTGCCTTAATGGGACAATTACACGATATATTAGCACGTAATAAGGAAGTTGACCCTACAAACTTAGCTTCATTGGTGGCGGTGTTGTATGGCGATGACTTTTCGGATAAGGCAATAGAGGAACGAGCGAAAAAGTTCATGGACTTAGATTTGTATAGTGCTTTCAGCGGTTTTTTTTTGTTTCAAAGGGAATGGAACAAATTTCTAAATTGTTTGTCGGTATATTCACAAACGAGAGTTCAAGCGCTGTTAAGTATCGAGCGTTTGCAAAGAAGATTATTGAAAACAATTTTTGGTTTTCTTTTGCCTTTGAGGTGGCGGAGCTGGGAATTTTTAATAAACCTAACAAAACGCCTTTAGAGAGTGTACACGAAACAAACTGCATGGATGTACTGCACTATTTAAATGTAAAACAAGCACAAGCTAAATTAATAAATTATGATTAACAAAATAATTGAATTACTTGAAGAAGTTGCAACCGCTTACACTTATGTGCAGGGGTTTAGTTACGCAAGTCCGTACGAAATGAACGGTGCGCCTAGTATGCAATTTCCACATATTTTGGTAGCTGACACGCCCGACTGGAGTAATAAGGGCGAGTATAGGGGCAATGGCTTAGGGAATAAGACAACGTGGGATTTAAGAATATTCCTATTTGACACCTACAACCAAGCCGAGCGTACAACGGTGGGACGTGCAACCAAGCAACAAGAGTTAAAAACCGCAATGGATAGGTATTTAGCTGAGTTTAAACATAGGGCGTTAAATGAGTTAGGGTACAATGTGGAGTTAAGCAACGGATTTGTAGCTAAACGCCAAATGAATGGTAAATTGGAGCAATGTAGTGCTAATTTAAGGGTAACGGGCAACAATACTTGTGATTTAGGAGTTTTTGAGTATGCTGGATAGTTGGAGAGCAAACGGCTTGAATTTAATCGGGGAATTTGTCCTCGATTTGATGAAAACGGAATTAGAGGAACAAGGGCACAGGGCGACTGGTAAGCTAATTGACACAATGACTTACAAGATTAACGGCGATACTATTGAGTTTTACGCTGAGGATTATGCTAAGTTTGTGGATAGTGGGCGAAAAAAGGGAGCGCGTAGGGTGCCGATAGACGCGTTAATTAGTTGGATTGAGCAGAAAGGTATAGCGAGTGGAGATACAGAGGTTAAAAAGGTGGCGTATGCAATCCAAACGGCTATATTTAAAGAGGGTAGCCCAACGGTATTAAGTTTGGAGCACTCTAAAAACGGCAGAAGAAAGGACTTTATCAAGTTTGCAGTTACGGAAAATGAAAAGATTATACTGAAAAAGGTAGTAGAAATATTTGATAAAACGGTAAAAACCGAGTTTATAAATGAAATGGTAAATATTAGAAAGCAATGGCAACAACGAATTTAGGATTAACGGGTAGCCCGTATTTAACCCAAAAGAGGGTGGCAAGGGCACAAACTAATAATGCAAGTGTGATACAAATGCGTATGACCGTAACTATTGACGCGGTTGATTATGTATTTGAGCAGTTACCAGATATTGGAACAAGCAACCTATTTACATTTGAGTTAAATAGCTTTTTAAGAAACTTTGTAGTGAGTAGTTTAAAGACTTTAAGCTCGGGCAGTGTTGCAAGTGGTAACACTACTTTGTTCACGTACGTGTTTGTTGGCTTAGATGTTAACAACGATGTTATAAGTGGGGAAACTTCCGCAAGTGGTACCAACGTAGTAATGAACTACAGCAGTGATGATTTAGCGCCTATTGATATTGCCGATTATCTGAACTCGAATACAGGTATAGCAACCAACTTGCTTTTAACCGACTTTTTAAACCCTAGAAAGGTAATATTAAATAGTTACGTGGCCTTATCAAGCTTTAGAACGGGCGACACTCAAAGGTGGTGCGTAGTATTTACAGACGCAACGGATAGTATAGTGTCAGACGCTGAGGTTTTGCCTGTGTTTGACGGTACACTAGGAAGTGACATAAACTACGGAAGCACTTTAATACAACAATTTGACGAGCCAACAGCCACTAAAATGAGTATTTTTATTGCCGATGTTGGTGGTTCGGGGTTTAGTCGTACGCTTAGGAGTAGAATTTACACCTTTGAAAAGGTTGCCGAGCCTTGCCAATATGTAGAAGTATTATGGATTAATCAATTTGGAGCAATGGAAATTACATTGTTTAACTCAAATTTCGCATTTGGTACGCAAATAAATAAAAAATCATTTGAGAAAGTAAGACCAGTTAACCCAACAGCATACGATAGAGGGCAAAATAATTACATGGTTGAAAGTGTTAAGAGGTTTACCATTTGGAGCGACTATGAAAAAATGGAAGATATAGAGAAATTAAACTACATTTCAGTTAGTCCGCAAGTTGCTGTTAGAATTGGAGCGCAAATAATACCTGTAATAGTTGAAAATGCAACAACGGAAGATTATAATTACCACGAGCCAATTAACCGAGTTACATTTAACATGGTAATGGCTAACAAACGAATAAATGTTGTATAATGGAAGATTTACAGATTTACATAGTAGGTAAGGGATATTTAGATTTACTAGATTTTACCGATTTTCCTTTGGTACTTAAAAAAAGCATTGCCAATATTAGTGATGTAACTGCCCGAGAAAGTGACTTCAGTTACGATTTTGAAATACCTAATAATGCGAATAACAACAGCATTTTATTTGGTATGGAGTATGTGAGTTATGCGGATAAATCTATATTAGGCAAACAAGAAGCGGTTATAGTGTTAAACGGTGCTGAGTACCAGCGTGGATTTGTTGAGGTACGCGCTTCTAGGTTTATGGACAAATATGTTTGTAACTTCTTCGGTGGAAATGCTGAATGGATAGAAGAGGGTGCAAATATATTGGTTAAAGATTTAGATTGGAAAAACGACACGCAGAATTTTACGCAGTCGGGAATTACAACAGTTAACACTTCGGGGCGTTCGATTAATGATATATTTTATCCATTTGTAGATAGGAACACCGCAAACGATATAGGCACGTATCGACCTGTATTTTATTTGCGTAATTTATTTGAGTTGTTTTTTGGTGGCATTGGTTATAGTATAGATAGCGACTTTTTAAGCAGTAAATTTGTAAACGGTTCGGGCGATAACAACGGTTTAGCAGTTGATTTAGGGGTAAACTTTGAATTTGATGAAAGTGATATTGTTGATACTATTGCGCAATGGAGAAGTACGTTAAATATTGATTTAGGGAGGTTAGGAAGATTAATTCAAAGCGCAGGTAGTGCGGTAACAAGTGAAATAACAAGTTTTAATTTAAATAGCAGATACGAAACTAAAATTGATGACGCCTTTGATTTATTCACGACGTTAGGAGGGTATGAAGCACCGAAAGACGGTTTTTATAATTTTACTTTTGATTTTAGAGGTTCAAACGCTGACTTTATAGAGGAAAGCGTAGTAGGAGCGGGAGTTAGTATATTTAGATATAAACCCGCAACAGGAGCAAATTTTCCATTGATAAATTTAAGGATATTAGTTAACGGAATACAAAAAGCCTTTATACCTATAAATTCTTCAACAAATCCAGCGGGTTTAAAAGTTGATTTGGGTGTTTATATGTTGCAAGGGGATTTAGCCACCTTTGAATTGGTTAAAGATAATATAAGGTTAGATAATGGCGCTTTTCAAATTTTTTCAATGTATAGATTTGTGCCTAATGCCAACACTTTCAACATACAATTTAAAGCTAAAATAGAGTTGGGCGATACCTACGCAATTAGCCAAGTAGTGCCTAAGGAAATGAAAGCAATAGATTTAATTAGCGACTTTAAATTTTTGTTTAATTTGTACTTTGACGCGGATATTAAACGCAAGGTAGTAAAGATTGAGCCCCGCAATAGTTGGGTTGATGTGGATAGTGCTGATGTAGATGGATATTATCAAAGTGTTGGTTTGGCTTCAAATTGGACGGACTTAATCGACTATACAAATCCACCTGAGATATTTAACGAATTAAATTATAATAGAGATTTAAAGTTAAGATACAAAGCCGATAACGACGATAAATGGTTACTGCAATGGGAGAAAAACAACAACCGTACGTATGCGCAATACATCCATGATTTAGGCACTAGATTTCCTAATGGCGAAACTATACTTGAAACAAAATTAATAGCGCCAAGCATACAAGGACGTACAAGCAACGTGATTACTTCAATAGTGCGTCAAGAGTACGCCCCATTAATTGGGGTTGATACCGAACAACCGAGCCCGAATAACAGATATGCACCGCGTATAGGGTGGATAGTGAATAGCAGTATTCAAGTTGGTCCTGTTGTTTTTGAGTATTCGAGTTTTGTAATGGAAGCTTTTGATGACTTGGTAGTGTTTGCCGATAGCAGTAAGTTAACTTTTAACGGTACAAACGGACTATTTGAAAGGTTTTGGAGCAAGAATATACGCAACTTAATGAACGCCGTAGTGGTTAAGTGTAAGGTACGGTTAACTAAGTATGAGATTAAAACTTTTGATTTTAGTAAACCCGTTTATATTGCATTACCGCAACAATTAGCGGGATATTACGCGGTGCAAAGTATTGAAGCAAACTTATTAGATGATGATTTGGTAAATGTGGAGTTGCTAACTTACAAAGATTATGCGCCGTTGACCGTTGACCCGAGCCAACGAACGAATATAAACGCAAACACGCAAAACCAACAAAACCAACCCGCAAGATTTGTTTTGTATGAAGACGACACGACAGGGCAATTAATTAACGTGCTAGATGTTGATGATAACGGAAATTTTATAAACCTAATATACGAATAAAATGGCTGAAGAATTAATTTACAAACTAAATTTTGAGGGTGCTGATGAAAGCACAAAGAACTTAGCGAAACTAAAAAAAGAGTTAGCAGATTTAACTGCAAAACAAAAAGAAAATAAGGAAGCTTTAAAACTAGGTACTATTTCGCAAGAGGAATATTACGAGAGCCAAGTTAAATTGGAAGCCGAAACTAAGTCGTTAAAGGAAGCAACGCGCCAAGCTGAAACGGCATACATGGCAAACGCTAAGGCGTCTGCTGGTGCTGGTATGAGTATAAAGCAACTAAGCGCGGAATTGTCTAAAAACAAAAAAGCGTATCAAAACTTAAGCAAAGAAGAGCGCGAAAATGATGCAATAGGTGGCGAATTATTGCGCACTATCCAAGCCCAAGACGCGGAATATAAAGAGTTACAAGTTAGCATAGGTAACACCCAAGTAATGGTAGGTAGTTACTCAGACGCTATACAATCAAGTTTGCCGTTAATGGGGAGCTTTGGCGGACAAATACAGTCTATTATAGGTACATTGGGACAAGTTAAAGAGGCTTTTTCTAAAATAGGTACGGTTGTCGGTAATCAAAGAACCGTTGTGCAAGGGTTTGGGAAATCAACGCAATCTACAAGTAACGATATTAATGGGATGTCCGCAAGTATCGGAAATGCAACCGCCTCTACTATTGGGTATAGTCAAGCGCAGAACATAAGTAACAGTGCAACTCAATCCGCTACTGCTTCAACAATAGGGTTTCAGAGAGCAACTCAATCCGCTACTGCTTCAACAATAGGATTTCAGAGAGCAACTCAATCCGCTACTGCTTCAACTCAAGCCCAAGCGGTCGCAACAAATGTTAGTTCAAAATCGTTAAAATTGTTTAGAATTGCCCTAATTCGTACAGGAATAGGTGCGATAGTGGTGGCTTTAGGTAGTTTAATCGCGGCATTTGCTAGTACTCAAAGAGGAGCGGACGCAATAGCTAGGGCTTTAGCACCTGTTAAAGAAATTTTTGCGGTGTTTGTTGGCTTCTTACAAGATAAAGCATTTGCAATATTCGACCGTTTAAAGGAAGCAATCAACACCCCTAAACAAGCGTTTCAAGATTTACTAGGTTTTGTAAAAGATGTTGTAATAAACCGCTTTAAAGGGTTACAAATGTTTTTTGAGGGGTGGGGCAATATTTTTGTTGGCTCGTGGCAAACTTTAGGACTAAAACTAAAAAAGGTTTTAAATAATGTGCCGATAATTGGAGCTGGTTTAGGTAAAGAAGCACTTGCGAAATTGGATAAAGATATTGCAATGGCTAAGAAAAAAGTTACAGACGGCGCACAAAAGATGAAGAAAGGACTTGCACAAGCAACAGCAATGGACGCAGTAAAAGAGGGCTTTAATAAGGCAGGTAAAGCAATGGATGAAGCTACGTTAAGACGTAACGAAATGGAAAAGTTACTAATTAAAATACGTAAAAGCGAAATTACTTTAAACCGAGATTTGGAGCGTAATAGACGCAAAATGGAGGAGCAAAAGTTAATTTTAGAAAACCAATTACTACCAATCGAGGAAAGAAATAAGGCGGGTAAGGAGTACATGCGTTTATTAGATGAAAATGTAAAGCGTGAAAGTGATATAAGCAAAATGAAGTTGAAACACGCTTATTTAAGTATGAAAGCTAACGATAGCGACGACGAACAAAAAAAGGCTTACTACGATATGATAGCTGAAAACGAACGTATGTTAGCAGAAGCGACAGGGCGACGCATTGAAGTACAAAACAAATTAAACGACTTTCAAAAACAAGACATACAAAAGCAAAAAGAAGCTTTAAAAGAGTTAGAGGATAAAAAACTTGAAGCATTAACAAAAAATCAAATAGCAGAGTTAGAAGCTAGAAAGGCAACATTAGAAAATAATATCCTTACTGCTGAATTTGAAATGGAAAAACAAACAGCGTTAAATGAGGAATATTTAAACAATAAACTTTTTGCAAATCGAAACAATCAAAAAAAATTAACAGAAATACAAAACGAAGCTTTACAAAGTGAGTTTGAACGCAAAAAAAGATTAGAAGAAGAGTTGTATAATTTAAAAATAACATTAACAAAAGAGGGCGCCCAAGAAGAATTAAAACAAAAAGAATTAGAGCTAAAAAGTGAGTTAGATAAAGAACTTGCCAACGAAAAAAACACTTTACAAATTAAAAAGTTTTTAAGAGAACAATACGAACAAGAGTTATTAGATTTAAAAAATCAAAGCTTAGTAGCACAAAATCAAACCGAGTTAGAAATAACGAGAGCGCACGAGTTAAACCTTTTAAATTTAAAAAATGAATTTGCAGAAAAAGACCGCCAAAATAAAATAAATGAAGAAAACAAAAGAAAAGAAAAACAACAAGAGCGAGTAGATGCAGCGCAAAAGGTAGGCGATGAATTATTTAAAGCTGATGTACGCCGAATAGAAGCGACACAAAAGCGTGAAATTGACAGCCTTACATTAAGACGTCAAGCGGGGGAAATATCTCAAGAGGAGTACGAAAAGAAAAGGCTACAAATTGAGAAAGACGCCTTTGAGAAAAAAAAGAACTTAGATATTAAACAAGTATTAATGAACTCGGCGGTTGCGGTTTCTAAGATGTTAAGTCAAGGTGGCGCATTTTCTTTACCTTTATTAATTGCTTTAGCTGCCCAAACTGCGGGACAAATTGCGACTATCAAAGCGCAGAAGTTCAGATTTGGTGGTAACGTTGGCGGTAAATTACACTCACAAGGGGGAACAATGATTGAAGCGGAAAAAGGCGAGGCGGTTATAATGCGAGAGGCGGTAAACCCAATTACAGCTCCTATATTATCGGCAATAAATACGGCTTACGGTGGCAATCCAATCGAGGCAATCGGACAAAAAAACGCACCAATGCAAATGCAACCGCAAAGAATTGAAGTCGTGAATGTTGCAACTGAAACAACAAATATTGCAAATCGTGTAAAAAATTTACAAAATGCAAGGCGGATATAAGTAAAATTTATTAACTTTGAAAAAATATAAACTAAAACTAAAAAAATTATGAGTTGTTCAATAACTTCTAACTTATCGGTAACTTGTGCCGACGAAACTGCAAACGGTGGTTTGTCAAGAATTTTTATGGTAGCAGATAAACAAGTGGCGTCTGTTACATTTGGCGTTTCTCCAGCGCACACTATTACAGGAATTACAACCGTTGATAGTGCTAAATTTGTGGAGTACATGGGTAGATTTGAAACTAAATCCATTGCTACGGAAGCAAACAAAGACAACGGTGGTGTAAGATATACTCACACTATTGAGTTGTTTATCCCGAAATTAAACAAGACTAAAGCTGAGGTATTAGCTCAGTTAGATGCTGTTCGTGGTACGGTTGCAATCGTTGAAACTTACGAGAGTGCGGGTACTGACAAACAAGCTTTAGTATTTGGCTACGATAAAAAAATCGGTGGCGACGCATTTTTAAAGGGTACTACAGCTCAAATGTTAGAGGCTACGGTAAACGGACAAAATGGTTATATGTTAACTTTGGTTGGTGCTGGTACTGAATTAACTAGAGAGTTCATTGGAACTATTACGGTTGAAGACGGTGCAACAGGTACATCTGTAAGCTTTGGTGCATAATGACAAAGAAAAAGTACATATTAAAGAAAAAGTTTGAGAACTGCCTACTTCATAGCGAGTTGGGCAGTTTTCTGCTTACTTCAAAGCTGAGCCAAAAAACCTTAAAACTATTGTACGATAATGGCCACCACGACAAAATTAGTTACGAGTAGTAATATCCTTGAGGTTTGTACCTTTGACCAGTCTATTGATCCGTTTTGGTTTGATAGGGAAATTTTATACTGTCAAGAAATATATTTAAAAAATCTATTAACCGAGGAATTGTATTACTCCTTTTTAGACGATTTTGAAACTTTACCGTTAAGCGCAGAAAATCAAATTATCTACGATAGATATATTAAGTTTATTGTATGTTATGGCACTGCATACCGTTCGGTTGTGGGCAATATCCAAACACAAGCGGAAAATCAGGGGCTAATGGAAAACCGCACAGATTATTCCAACGTAGCAAAAGAGAATGAGCGTAAACAAGCGTTTTTTTTATATGAAAAATGTTTCCATTATCAAAAGCAGTTGGGTAATTTTTTACTAAATAATACGGTTGACTATCCCGACTTCGATGCGACTAAAATAGTGCTATATCCTGAATTTACATATTTTAATTTCTAACAATGTCACTATCAAATCTACATAGAAATTCAACAGAAAGCAATAAGCACACGCCTAAAGGGTTTACCGACGCAACTAACAACAGCAAGTTAATACGTGATGAAAGGGGCGAAAGTCGTTATGTAGATAACATTAATATAGGCACGTTTATAGACTTTGCCGACCCAACATTAGCACCGCCAACGACCACCAACAATCACGTTTATGTATTGGTAGGAGCGGGAACGGTTGATGCTGATTGGGGGAGTGCAGTTGAAAATGATATTGTACGATTTTTCGATGGTGTACCCGTTGCAGTTACACCAACAGCGGGTTATTTTGGCTATAATTTAACCGAAAATAAATATTACAGATTTACAACTGATTGGGTAGAGTTCGCAATTCCGCCTGTTTGGGGTTCAATTACGGGCACTTTATCCGACCAAACAGATTTGCAAACTGCTTTAGATAATGCGGGGCAAAATATTTACAATGGTGTTGATGTAAGTCCATTAACAAAACGTAATAAACTAAGGTTTAGCGGTTACTTAGAAGCGGTTGATGACGCTGTTGCTGAAGAAACGCAAGTAGATTTAAGTAGTACAGCTTTGAAAGAAAGTAATATTAATAGATTTGGCGTAAATGGTAGCGATGAAGTAGATTTAAAAATAGCCGAAAACAAACTATTAACAGGAGATAGCAACGGGTTTGCAACTGAATTAACAGGTACAGAGGGCAGTATAATTGGTTTTGGTGCTAGTAATGAAGTGCAAGAGTTTGAAGCTGTTGAAGTTTATAATATACTTAAAGAAACGGGATTAACGGCCGATAAAACACTTGCTTTGTTAGATATTAGCGGTTTATCTTCAAGTATAAAGGCTAAATTTAACGTTGATACTATTGCGTTTCAGAATAATACAGCAAATTCGGTTACGGTTAACGTGGGTACAACTGCTGGAGGTACTGATGTAGTTAACGCCTTAGTAATTGGTGCAAATGCTTTAGTTTTAGCACCTTTGGGAACAACTTTTTTTAGTATTACAACAGCACAGAATTTATATATAAGTTCGGGGAGTTGGAATAGTGCGAATATTGATATTCATATTAAAGTTTCAAAAATATGGCAATAGAAACTAAATTTTTCAAAGTTGGAACTGATAAAATTTTCAATGTTGGCAGTAGCATTGCTGGAATTAACCCATACGCACAAGGCGAACTATTTATTCAAGTTGCCAATATAACCAACCCAACACAGCAAGAAGCTATTAGATACTTGGTAAAACAGTTGGTAGATAATGAGTTGATTAATAAATTTAATTTTATTTATCCATTTGTCGGGGGCGATGCTACAAGGCACAGCTATAACCTTATAAATCCAAGTTTATACCAATTAACTTTTTTTGGTGGGTGGACGCACTCTACTAGTGGCGCAACTCCTAATGGGACAAATACTTATGCAACTACTGGATTTATTCCCAGTAATATAAGTGGTACAGATAACGCCCATTTTAGTTATTATTCAAGAACAAACGCACAGACAGCGAGTGAATTAATAATGGGGTCGAATAGTTTTGGCTCTGCACCTTTTTCTTATTTACAAATTAGAGATGCGGGAAACAGAACGCAAGGCGCTTTTGCAAATTCTGAAACTAATCAACCAACTTATATTGGGACGACAGATAGCACAGGGTTATTTATGGCTAATTTTCAAAGTAATACACTTCGACAAATTTTAAAAAATAAAACTATTTTAAACCAAAATACAGTAAATTTAGCTATTTTAAAATCAACTGCACCAATATATTTAGCATCGTATAACAACAACGGAACGCCATTAACATATACGACTAAACAATGTGCATTTGCTAGTGCTGGTAATGGAATGAGTAATGTGGAACAAGCTTTATTTTATGATATAGTTCAACAATTTCAAACAATATTAGGAAGAAATGTCTAGAGGTGCAATTATAACAGAAACACAAGCAAACATTTTACAAGGTTTAATGTTTAATGAAAATAGTTTGTTTAGTCCATTTCAAAGATATGAGGTTTGGTATATTTCGGAAGCAGAAGTATTACAGAATACTAATCAATCAGTAAGTTGGGTTAACACTTTACCGTTGGTAGATTTACCGCCTTTATACATTTGGCACGATGAAACTAAATCTATTCAAATTATACAATCAAATAATGATTGTTTAGCGATGTTAGATGAATACCCAGAAATAGCAGTTTATAGAAAAGAAAATAACATTGAAAGTATTAGAGAAAACGGATTTGTTTATGTTTATGTAAATAACCTATTTCCCGAACACAGAGCCTTATTTGAACAATTTAATGCTGAGATAAATGAAGCTTAAAACCAATTTTGAACGCATTATTTTTATTGTTTTAGTTGGAATATTTTTATATTTGTATTATTATGAATAGAACACGAAGCGAAATAATAGACAGCTTATTCGAGCACTCGAAAAATTGTAACTTAGACGCTATACATTACCGTTTAATTGAAGAGGCAGTATATTCCAACGATTGGGATTTTATGCACGATTATGACGGTTGCACGGCGGTTGCTGAATTGCACCACGATTTTTATGTTTTTGATTGCTTTGTGCATGATTTTCATTGGAAAACAGGACGCGGGGGTAAGGTATCGGACAAAATATTCCTTGAAATGATGTTAAGACGCGGTTTGGGCAAATACATAGCCTACAAACGTTATTACGGCGTTCGGTTGGCGTGGGCACTTAAATACAAAAACCAACATAAAAAGAAAGGAAACGTAAGAGAATTAACCGAATACATGAGCATATTTAAAGCGATTAGAAAAATAAAATGACAAAGTTTGAAATTTTTACATTAGAAGAGTTTTTAAAAACATTTCCTACTATAAGACAAAAGTTAACACGTTGCACAATTCATGTAAGTGATAGTCCTGTTAATAGGGGAGATAAAGCAGAACAAATTGAATTGTGGCACAAACAAAGAGGGTTTAAAGAAATTGGTTATCATTTAGTTATTTTACCTAATGGTAATGTACAAATAGGAAGAGATATAAATAAAACAGGAGCGCACGTAAAAGGATTTAATACTGGTAACTTAGGTATTTGTTTAATTGGTGGATTTAAAGGTAAAGATGAAAGAACTGATGAACAGAAAAAAACTTTATCGTATTTGATAGTAGAGTTAATAGACAGAAAAATATTAAGTCAAGAACATTTTTTTGGACATACGGATTTAGATAAAAGAAAAACTTGTCCTAACTTTGATGTAAAGAAATTCGTAAAGGAAGAAATTGGCAATTATATATATTAATACATAAGCATATTTAAAGCGATTAGGAAAATAAAATGAAAGAAATTGACGATTTCACAAAGCTAATTTTAAACGAGTTAGAGCGCAACAGAAATGCAATCGACAAACTAAAGGCGGATATTGATTTAAAATTTGAAGGTTTGCGCCGTGACATTGCTAAGGTGCACACAACCGAGAAAGAAATTCAAGATATAAAAGTTTGGCAAAAAGAGGTAACCGAAACATGGTCGCCCCGACAAATGAAAGAGGCTAAAGACGAATTATACGAACAAAAAAATAAGTGGTCCAAAGCAATAGGGTTATTAATCGCTATTGAATTAGTTGTCGGCTTTATAATTTCTTGGATTTTAAAACAAATTTAGTATGAAATCTTTAAGTAGCATTGAAGAAATCAAAACTTTAAGCGATAAAATTAGCTTGTTATTTAAACAAAATGAGTTGCTAAGGTTGGCAATTAATACCAGCCACGAGGGCATTGCCATACTTAACGAAAATGGCGAGTACATTTATATTAACGAAGCTCATGCAGAAATGTTTGGTTATACGGTTAACGAGTTGATTGGCAAAACGTGGGAAGTGTTATATAAGCCTAATGATGTTGAATATTTTAAAACAATCGTTTTTCCTATTATCTTTGCAAATGGCAAATGGAACGGCAAATATATAGGTTACGCAAAAAATGGCGATGAAGTAAAAGAGGAAGTTTATTTAACTTTGTTGCCTAATAATTACTTAGTTTGTACATGTAGAAATATATGAGAAATTTACTAAAAATAATTAACCCGATTGAGGTTATTAAGGCTTTAAAACAAAGCGATACAAAGACTAAAACAAAAGGCATCGTGCAAATGGGTGGCGGTGGCGTGTTAATGTCCTCAGGCGTAACACTAATTACAGACGGAGCAATCAATCAAAGTTGGTTTGAAATTGTCGGCGGTTCTATTATCTTAATTGTTGGCGTTTACGTTGCCAAAAATTTAACCGAAAAAATAAAAGATATTGGAGGCGATAATAATTAGATACTACACCGACGCAAATTTAACGTTGGGCAAGTTACATATCGGGGATATTGAGTTACATACTTTAGAACGCGGGTGGGTTGATAATACGCCAATGGTTTCCTGTATTCCCGACGGATTTTACAATGTTTTAAAAACATATTCGCCGAAATTTAAAACGATGTTGTACGAGGTTAGGGGCGTACGTGGCCGGGCAGGTATAAGAATACACCCAGCTAACTATTCAAGTCAGTTAAATGGGTGCATTGCTTTAGGTATGGAAGTGACGGAACAAAAAACAATCATGCAAAGCAGAAAGGCACACGCCTTAGTTGATGAAATTCTTAAAAATCAACCGTTTAAATTAAAGATTGAAAATTGGTTTTAAATACATTTGTGATAATCTTCCTCTAGTCGTGGGTTATACTTCATGTATTTGAATTCATCTTTATAATGAATAATACTAGCGTGGTGGCGGTTGATTAGCTCCCCAACTTCTCGCAAAGTATAACCGTTGTTAAGTGCTAAGATTGAGTAAACAATTCGAGCCCTTACAATTTCTTCAAATCGGGTGCGTCCTTTAACTTCCTTTGGGTGTACGTTTAACTTTTCGCATACCATTTCAAAAATGGATATTAAATTGACTTGTTTCGGCTTTAATTTTAAGCCTACATAAATTTGTGGGTGTATCATTTTATACAAAATTTGTTGTTTAATTGTTTTATCATTATTTCAAAGTCAAAAGGATAGCTAGTTTCTTCCATTAATAAATCAAAACAAGCTTCATCGCTCCAATCAGGTTTAAAATACTTCACGTAGTCAATCGGTGTAAAATTGTTTTCTGTGGCGTGTTCTGGTGTTAGTGGTTTCATTTTTTCAAATACTTATCAAGTTCAACTTTATCTAATGCTAAATCAATTTCATTAAGATAACTTTCTACTATTTCTTCATGATGTTCGCAATATCTACTTTTACAATCTTCTAAAATAGACTGTAGAAGATTACGTTTACTAACAGTAAATAAAAGTAATAACTGCTCTTGTGCTTCGGGTACAGCTATTTGACCGTCATTTAGCTGTGTACATATTTTATAAATTTGTTCTTTCATTTCTTCAAATATTTATCCAATTCAACTTTATCAAGTGCCATATCAATTTCGTCAATCAAAGCATCTACTACTTCATCCCCTAAAGTGTTACGCATTGATGTTTCAATTCTTGCATTTACCTTTATAACCGTTTCAATTGTTAGACTTAAACCCTTAACCGCTTCGGCTATCTTTTTATCAACTACTTTTTTATTAGGTTTACTCAAAGTATCGTATTTGTAGCTTTGCTTTAAAGTATGGGTATTCATGGCTATAATATCAGCCTTACAACCACTAAACATAAGTGTTTGTATACTACAAAGGGCACTTAGTTTGGTTATGTTATCTCTTTGTTCTTTAGTTAGTTTCATGTTTCTATTTTTTAAGGTTTATAAATTTTTCTAATATTTCTTCTGCTAATTTTTTGTAATGTTCATCATTAAAGCCGTAACCACCAAATACTTTGTATGAATATTTATTTAGTATTTTAAGTATTTCATCAACTGTATAATCCTTAAACACACTCGGAAATTTTGCTTTAATTTCGGGGGTTATTTCGGGGTAATTTCCGTTACGAACATCATGCCATGAAAACAATCCAACTGATAATGAACAATCCCAATCAAAATTTCCCTCACAACGCAAGTAATTTAAACTCAAATCCTCATTTCTTTTATTTCCTTGCGCTTCCTGTTCGATTAAAGCCATTTCTTTGTATGGCTGTTTTAAGTCTTTTATTTTCATCT